>Ga0099826_10002263_pt1 | contig 12307 bp, 5 predicted proteins | sample Mtrugardesep15_FD_76830 | JGI IMG/M metagenome (GOLD analysis project Ga0099826, IMG submission 76830) | Root nodule microbial communities of legume samples collected from California, USA - M. trunc garden sep15 | ecosystem: Host-associated > Plants > Roots > Nodule | place: USA: California...
AAAAAAAAAATGAAACAGTTACACAAGCAACAAAGCTTGAATCACAGAAGAGAAGAAGAAATGGGAAGCGAAACTCCACCATACTCACCAAAATCAATGAAGCACACACGAACCCTCCCCAGATCGATCAACTACCTCTTACGAGAACAACGTCTTCTCTTCATCCTCGTCGGAATTTTGATCGGTTCAACTTTCTTCATAATTCAGCCCACGCTTTCACGCATAAGTCCACCGGAGGCCGGTACGTTTTTACCTAGATCTGGTTTGGTCCGGTTCAACGCCGGTAACGATGGTACATCCCTTAGAGTGGGGCGGATTCCGGCGGGAATTGGTGGTCGGAGGTTGAGAGTGGTGGTTACTGGTGGTGCGGGGTTTGTTGGAAGTCATTTGGTTGATAAGTTGATTGGAAGAGGGAATGATGTTATTGTTATTGATAATTTTTTTACTGGGAGAAAAGAGAATTTGGTTCATTTGTTTGGGAACCCTAGGTTTGAGTTAATTCGTCATGATGTTGTTGATCCGATTTTGCTTGAGGTTGATCAGATCTATCATCTTGCTTGTCCTGCTTCACCTGTTCATTATAAGTATAACCCTGTCAAGACAATCATATCCTTTTTTCATTCCTTGCTGTTTATTTATTGCATTTGAATTTGTTGTATGAAGCACTGACACGACCCTGACACGTCGACACCGATAAGAAATGAGTTAATTGATTGTAATCCACGTGTTATTGTTAGACTCTAGACAAGCCTTCCATTAGAAGTGTCGGACACTACTGGTAATAATTTAAGCTAACGGGTTAATTGAATGTAATCGTATGTGTCAGGGTCGGTGTTAGGATGTTTGTTTTTGTAGTTGTTCAATGGTTGTTTGGAATTTCGAATTTTGTGATTGGATTTTTGGATCCTTCACTTTATTATGTGATTGGTGATTTACAAGACAAATGTGTAACTTTATCATGTAATTGGCGACACATTGACACTAATAATAATTTGAGAAAATAAGTTAATTGAATGTAGTCGACTTTTTAGTGTCAGTGTCAAACACAAGACATGCCTTCCATCAGAAGTGTCGGTGCTACACGTCGACACTAGTTGTATAATTTGAAAAAATGAGTTGATTGACTGTAACCAACATGTAAATGTCGGTGTCAGACACCAGACGCGACATCAGACACGCCTTTCATTAGAAGTGTCTGTGCTACACATCAACACTAGTGTTATAATATGAGAAATTGAGTTCATTGAATGTAATCAAATGTGTCAATGTTGGTGTTAGGGCATTTGTCATCGTTGTCGTTGTTTAATGGTTGCTTGGAAATTTTGTGATTGGAATTTGGGATCCTTGACTTTATTATGTGATTGATGATTTACAAGACAAATGTGATGGGTACACTTAATATGTTGGGGCTAGCAAAGAGAATTGGGGCAAGGTTTCTTTTAACTAGTACTAGTGAGGTATATGGTGATCCTTTGGAGCATCCTCAGAAAGAGACTTATTGGGGGAATGTTAATCCAATTGGTGAGTGAGTTTATAAACTTAAATTTTGCTGAGAAGTTATGCATTTTTATGGTGGCTTAATTGTTATGTTGGAATTTTAGGTGAGAGGAGTTGTTATGATGAAGGAAAGCGAACTGCCGAGACACTTGCCATGGATTATCATCGAGGTGCTGGCGTTGAGGTAGTTTACGAAAGTATAAGTGTTTAATTGATCTGAGCTGGTTTAGGTTATTTAACTCAATATTTTCTCTTGTGTTGGATTGATAGTTTTTTCTGTAACCAATTCTAATATGACTTAAAAACATGGTTTGATTACGCATGTTGCATTTCACCTTGCTCAATATTTGTTAACTACTTGGGGCCTGTTTGGATTTGACTTATTTGAGCTTACCTACTCGCATAAACACTTGTTAGACTGTTTGAGAAAATTATAAAAACAGTTAATGTAAACAGTTTATAGCTTAAATGAAAATAATTTAACTTTATTTTATCTTTTGTTATAGAAACAGGTTATACACAAGCAACTTATACTATAAGCTTCAAATTAAGCTGTTTATATAAACAAGGCCTCGATTTTTAATGTCAACTGATTAAATTTCCCTTAGCTTGCTAGACTGTTCATTCTAAAAGGACATACATACCAGTATAATGTAGTTTTTGAGCTTATCAACTTGGTCTTTCGTTGGGGTTTGCTGAACATATTAAGCTTAAGCTATATATCTATTTTAGTTGGTGAGCGATTTAACCTCTTAGTCAGCGAGTATAAACTGTGTACACATAATATTAAGTGCTAACTTGCTGAAGTTCGCAGAGATTATATAGGGTTGGTGAGCGATTTAACCATTTAGTCAGCGAGTATAAACTGTGTACACATAATATTAAGTGCTAACTGGCTGAAGTTCGCAGAGATTATATAGGGAGACGATTGGTCTTTCTGAATGTTTTCTAAGAAATCATGTTGTGGAATCACAAAAAATGGCTTTCTGAATGTTTTCTAAGAAACTATGTTGTGAAATCACAAAAGATGTTCTGATATATTATTAACGAAGTTCCTATAGTAAATTTAATTTACTAAGTTTATCGTTGTATTGTTTTTTCCTTGTTGACCTAGAAAAACTATAAGAGAAACTATTAGGAAAGATAAAGAAGTTAATGAGTTGGATCCAAATATGGTTTATGATAGAGCATTATGGCGTAATTTGATCCATGTAGGCGACCCCACTTAGTGGGATAAGTCTTGGTTGTTGTTGTTGTTGTTGCTGTTGAGAATATGGTTTAGAAACTCAGACATTTATAATTTTATATCATGCCGGAAATAACCTCAACTTTCCATGAAAAATGAAGAATTATTTTTAAAAGAAATGAATTGGTTATTGAATATTTCACCTTGCTGATATTGGATTTACAAATGAGAATTTGGTATTAACTTATTTACAGGAGACTTGCATGTCCTGAGTCATGTAATGTTAGCTATTCTATCATTTTTTGTTGTTTTATAATACACAATATGCATAATGATGAGTTCACTGTCAGCTTACATCATTTTCAATCTCCTTGACAACTTTCCCAAAGTGAACTATATAACCAATGAATAGGTCAGGATTGAATTTGAATCAGACGTTTTTCCCCAGTCTTGTGCACCCGACCCCTGTTTTCGAAGTTCAATGCATGGAAAAAATTTCATATAGAGGAAAAGTAATATCTAAACCAGTGCTGTCTATGGCAGACGTCGGAGAGCCAAAATCCTGCCATACTGACCGACATGTGGCGCCGCCATATCCGAGTATGGCGCCGTGGTGCTGCCATCCTTCAAAAATTTGGCCATGGCGAAAAGCCAAAATCCGCCACTGATATCTGCCATGGCCAATATCTGACGGCACTGATCTAAACCAACATAAATTAATTTTAGACTACTCATGCTAAATTCTGCAAATCACATGTTTTTTGGACTGATCTGGTTTGGTGGTTTTTAGGTTCGTATTGCCCGAATTTTCAACACATATGGACCCCGCATGTGTTTAGATGATGGGCGTGTTGTTAGCAATTTTGTTGCACAGGTTTGACTCCTTTTCCCTTTTTCTCTGTTTTTCTTTAAATTACTGTGGGAGTTTTTATGTTCTTATGCTGATTTTTTTGCCCCTCATGTCTGCAGGCTATACGCAAACAACCATTGACTGTATATGGTGATGGGAAGCAAACACGAAGTTTCCAATATGTCTCTGATTTGGTAGGTAGCAAATATGCTTTGATGTTTTAAAACTTCATATTTCATTGAATCCTTTCGACTTGTACTATCAATTCTGTATTGCATTCAACCTATTTTGCTAATGATCGTCTGAACATGGGGAAACCGTCTAAAGCTCATCAATGTACAAAAGTTTGTGGTTTGTTAGAATTAATATCAAGTCTTAATCAAGGTCTAGATAGCTGGTGTTGAAAACTGCAGGTTAAAAGACATATCTGCCTGTTTTCTTATCAGAACTTTTTCTTGAATGAACTCCTAATATCTTTCAGATGGAGTGAATCAACGAGAAAAAGCTGCTTTGAAACATTAATGAAAGTATTAATATTTTTGCTTGTAATTCAACGAAGCTATTGTATGAATGCAGTTTTCCACTACTATTTGTTTTGAACGTTAATTTTTTGAATTGGATTAGTTCAAATCTAAGAATGATGTGTGATCTCTACTTCCAGGGAAGAACTTGTGCAGCATTTGTAATTTATACATTGGTGAACTAAGTTTATTTTCTGATTCACAGGTTAATGGGCTGGCAGCTTTGATGGATGGTGAACATGTTGGACCTTTCAACCTGGGTAACCCAGGCGAGTTCACCATGTTAGAGCTTGCTCAGGTACCTATTCTTATTTTGTAGTTGCACTCTCATTTCTTCATGATAAGGTCCCTGTCAGATCATGATATGACATGCTTATTATATTCATTCTTTAATCACTGGATTAAACACATAGCATATTTGTTGTGCCTTCTACAGTAAGGGAATAAGCAATTGATTAAGATCGAAGTTACTTTTTATTTTATGTACTTCTTGTGATGGTCATCTTTTCAAAAACACGCAGGTTGTCAAAGAAACAATTGATTCAAGTGCTACAATAGAGTACAAACAAAATACTGCTGATGATCCACACATGAGGAAACCAGATATTAGCAAAGCAAAGGAACTGCTTAACTGGGAACCAAAAGTCCCACTGAGGGAAGGTCTGCCTCTCATGGTTAGTGATTTCCGGAATCGGATTTTGAATGAAGATGAAGGGAAAGGAATGAGATAAGCGTTGTAGTCAGCCCTGTGTGAATACGGAGAACTGTGTGTCTCCCCTTAATTTTCCCCTAATCTCTTGTATGGTCGCCATCAATAGAAAGTCCTGGTAATACGTCGCTTTGGTAAGAATTGTTTACTTCCCACGACAGCTTAGCATACAATTGAGTAATGTTAATTTTTTACAAAATTCTTTTCAGCAGTTTTCTTGTCTATTGTATTGATTAAAGTTGTAATATTCAAATGTTTGGATTCTGGTATTATGAAATGAAAGCGTATCCGGAGAAATTTGTGAATCTTGATTTTCTTTCTTTCTTTCTGATATGAGAACTCGTTGCTTTTCATCTTAAAGGAGAAGGGAACTTTAGTGGAGGTTGGAATACAAGCTAATTACTAGGTTGCACTATATCACCAACCAATTTATTTAATTAAATATAATTTTTAGATGATAAATAATTAAATTATGTTCATCAGGTATCACTCTATCTAGAGGCTAGCAAGTTGCTGCACCAAATTGCTAGTTTAAACTCAATATGTTATTTTATCTTAAAGCCAGGGTAATATATTCTAGTTAAAATTGAAATATATTTTCTAGAAATTCACATGGTAATTTCTTGTGCTACAAGCACCAGTAGAATTAGAAAAGAAGGTGTTTGGTGTTTTCTGCCTTAAGATTAATTGGGATCAGACCTAACGTTTGGCACCATATTTGAAAAGGAAACCTAACCCCATCTCTCTTTAGAAACATTCTTGCACATAGCGTTATCAGTGGCTTAAACGCTATCACTCTTGAGAGTTGAGGCTTTACAAGTTATCTCAGAATTTTTTTTTTGAATCAGCAAAATTTTATTAAAAGCTAGATCCCTGCACAAGACGAACAAAGACCGGTGTTACACGAATCTCAGAATTTGATTGTACATACTTTGCTTTTCCAGTTGCTACCTAACTGATAGTGTTATGGCTACGTAAATAAGTGTATGCCAATGAAGATCTGGAATTTAGTAGAACAGAGTACAATAAATTTCTCAATTGTTTGAGAGAATACTAAATGTCATTTTCCAATGCAAAATATTTTATGACCTTAGTATAATGCTTTTCTCGAAGGACCTCAAACTTGTCTGCATCACAAAATGATCATACTTGGATTCAAAATCAGTTTCGACTTCACTAAAACAAAAATAAGTCAAGCACATTTGGAACTGTTGAACAAACCCAGTTAAATTACACCTTGAATGAACAAATCTCCCCATATGGCTGTGCAATGCTTCACAGCGTGAAGTGGTCCTTATCCTTGCAAAGAAGTTCCCTCGTGTCAGAGTTGTAGCCCATAAGTTTCTTTTGTCATACAGTTCTTTTATCCAATTGTTTTCCTCCAATCCAAACTTCGTAACCATTTCATTCCATATTTCATCAAATCGACTAACTTCAATGTCATCCAGCATGCACTTCTTCAAATACAACATTAAATCAGGAATTGCAACAATGCTAATTGCATTGTGTAGCAAATGCCATGCACATAACATATGACGGGCATTAGGAAATATTCTATGTATTGCATTCTTCACAGCTAAATCTCCATCCGTTATAACTGATACCGGTGGCTTCCTTTCCACTGCCTCCAAAATTTGTTCCAAAAGCCACACATATGTATCTTCATTCTCCTTTGACACAAGAGCAGTTGCAAACACTATTGTTTGATTATGGTTATTGACACTAGAAAATACAACAAAAAGACACATGTACTTGAACTTTTATATGGCATCAAAAGCTAAGAAATCACCAAACACTATAATTCAACTGACTTTCCCCGTCACAACAGAACAAATGCTGCAACCTCCCTTCATCATCAACTGGGTGTTTCACAAACATCAAAGGGTCTTTAGATCCCAAATCATTGAGAAACTTAAATGCAGCATCAACATTGAATGACTATTGGCGTCTTTGTCTACCAACTTGATTATATAGGTCATTTCTTCTAAAGCCTACCTTTTCATACCCGCCTGAGTTGTTTACAAATGCACCATACATTTGACAAGGCCTAATCCCACTTTTTCTGAAACTATTAATTTGAGACATCTTCACTGACTTTTCTGTGTCCTTAGTACCAACGAACAATATTTCTCTTCCAACAATATGTGATTATGCTTGTCGCTGAAAAGGGTCACATACCACCTCCTGATCTTAAGTCGATGTGAACACGAAATTTAGCCAGACAACCACACCTAGTTTCACGCTTTTGTTCCCGCTTTCAACTGTCATTGGTCAAACCCTATCTTCTCTGAATCCTTCATTTGAACAAACAAATGTTTGTTGCAACCTCTCACACTTACTATTCCTAACAACCTTGCTTTTTCCGGACAGAGAAACCATTTATTTTGGCATAAGGACAATAGAATTGATAGGCCACTTCTAGATCACCAAAATCAAACCTGCTAACATCGTTAGTGTTAATATTTTTCATATATCTGTCAAGTTATATATGGTGATTTCATCTTCTAATTCTTCACTACTACAATGTGAATCATCATCACCATCCACCCCACTATCCCCTTCTCCTTCACCATCATCATAATCATCCTCACCACCATCTTCATCCTCATCTTTGTCATACTAACCACTATCATCACCATCACCATACTCACCACCATCTTCAGCCTCTGCTTCATACTAACAACTATTATCTCCATCACTAATGTTATTACTACTCATAAAATAATTTGTTGAATCGTGTCTCTGCATGTAATAAATAAAACAATTACAATATTACATAAGGGACTAACAAACAAACAAACAATGCATACAACTTTAGTCTTTTACCACTTACATGATCTCATTTTGTATGGTCGTACGTCGACATGCCTGAAACTCTTCCTCAGTTATTTACTTGCTCAAACTTTTAATCAAAACAAAAATACCACGCACAATCTCAATTTAGTTTCTTTATGACCTCACAAGTGTGTATTTCAAACAAATATGTCGTAACAAAACTAAACACAACCTCTGAAATGTCACTTTCCAAATCAAACACATAAAATTAAAAAAAAAAATCAAAAGGAGAGGATACAAATACACAATTTGTCTACAAACACGTATACTTCAAAACAGAGGATTAATCAATCTTACAGTTAATAAAAAAACAAGAGTCAGGTAGCGAGGCTTCAACTTCAACTTGAGTATGAGCTTGAACTTGAAGCATATATAGTTGATTTCATTTTCGTTCTTAGATTATGGGGTGCGACTGAATAGCTTATGCGTTGTAATTTGTGTAGCTTCTGGATTTGGGTCTGATTTCATTCTCATTTTTGAAATTTGGCTCTGGGACTGTTGGGTTAACATTTTTCTTATGTGTTTCTAAATGATATGTTCAAAAACTTGTTATCAATCAAGTATTTTTCTGCTTGATATTCATATGATCCTAAATCTACTATTTACTTGTTGATTTCCATATTTTGACCAACATTACCATCCCTACGTGAGTAAATCTTTACACGCGGGTTTGGGTTTATGTTCTAAAATTAGAGCTTAAGGATTGGATTGACTTTTCAGGAAGTTTTCTTTAATCTCATTTCTTTTTGGTAAAAGAATTTATGGTTCATACTCTAATCAATTTTAATTTTAATATCAAATTAAAATGAAGGTCACATGTGTGTTTTGTAAAATATAAAATCAATTGTAAAATACGTAGGGTAATATTTAATTTCAATGGAGGGAAAAAGCAACACTTGTACCGTCATAAATTTAAATTATATCATTTATCCAATTTTACACAAATACAAAAAGATAGAGCAAGAATAAAAATATTTAAACTACACATACTCATCTGATCTTATTTATAACAAACATTGTACTCAATAAAAATTGACGAATCTATTTAGTATAAATAGATACATAAATTTTTGTTGATCTAAATATCTCTTATGAATATGATTTTGTTAAACTAAAATTAAAAAAGAAATGATGTTTGATCATCTAATCAAGTTTAGTTTTAATATCAAATTCAATTTTGATTTTAGTTTGCATTGGACTAGTATTTTTTTTGTTTTGGATATTTGAATTTGGACATGAGCATTCCACTTTAAAAAACACTTGTCCAATTTATTCTTCACTGTCGTATCAAAGGAGTTATACGTGTGTTGGAGACTTGCTCTTGAAGTAACATTTTAGTTGTGTTTGTGTGCAATGAATGCATGTGTGAGAGAATAATGTTTTGCCCAATTGTTTGTGTAATAAGGATATGGTACTTTCCAACTCCATTGTAGGCTAGTACTTCAGTATAACAAGTAGTCTTCACTTTCTCTATCACAAGACTAAAACATATTTTCATAGCTCATGGCACCATCACTTCTATTACATCACTAATTACTCATTTTCTCAATTCTTTTTAATTATTTATTAATCCAAATTTATTTAGCTTATATAAATCTGTCCTTTATGTTATTTAAGGAATTAATGATTGTTGCATTTCATTTTTGAATCCATATTCATATGGTGATACATTAATGGTTGAGTTCAAAAAATAAATTAATGTTACAATGTTGAAGAATAATGAATAGACATACAATTCAAATGAGAGACACACCAACAAGAAACGTGTAATTGTCTAATTGAAGAAGTTTTTTGTTAATGAATGAATTAGGCTAGAGACTCACACAATACAAACATGTATGTACGGATGAATATTTTGTATCTTTAAAAAACAATATTTTGTATTGTATAGTTATTTTTTGATAGTATTATTGTTCTTTTTAATGAAAAGTTATTTTTGAGCTCACAAGATATTGTGTCAAGCTTGTGAGAAAGAGGGGAGGTGCTGGTTGGTCATCAGAATGTACATAAGGTTTCATGATGGTTGAATGGGCTATTGTGTTCTCATGGCTTTTACGATGCTGAAGATTAAAAAAAAAGTGTTAAAAATCCTCTACTTCAGTTAACCGTTGATCAATTTTAATAAAACAATGACGTGTCTCAGTGCATGCGTGCATGCTTAAGAGCGAGTGTCTGAGTGGTTATGCCTGGTGTAGTGTTTGTGTGAAAAGGATGCAACATGTTAGTTTGGTAGGTGTTTTGTTTCTTGTTACATAAGTTTTTGCTTGTTGGGTTGATCTGCTTTCTGTTTCTGATGTTGTGTATGTTGCAGCCAGCTACCATAACTTGTGCTTTCAGGTTTTGCACATTATCCTTTTTGTATAAAATTTATTTGAGAAATGCTAGCAACATATCTTGTAATACACACTTTTCAACACATTTTTTTTAATTGGTTAAAATTCATATGGGTCCCACCAAATCATGTGGGTCCCATATCAATTTGGTGGGACCCATGTGAATTTTAACCAATCAAAGAGAATGTGTTGAAAAATGTGTGTTAGAAGACGTGTTGCTAGCATTTCTCAATTTACTTTCTTTTGCCTCTTTAAAAATGAAAAAAAAGCGAGTGCCCGTCCTATTATGCATGGTAGACTCTTATTAATGATTATTTTTACGACTAACTCTTAAAATTAGTAATTTTTCTTGTTGAAGTATTTTATTTTCTGGTTTGAATTTTGTGATTCGTTGGAATAGTAGGTAGTACAAAACTGCACAAAAATATTCAAACCAATATCATGACACTATCAATAATCTATATCTCATCTTTCAATCTGTAGGCACCGCCATTACCGCCATCCCCACTGCCTCCACCATCTAAATCACAAATGAGTCCTCATAAACTACAACCAATGAAGATGCCATCGATGTTGCCACTTTCGGTACGTACAATCAACTTATCCACCAATATATTAATGCATATATAAATATAGATATATGATGTGTGGTATTGTATGTATTAAGTAGCTTAGTTTTGTATCTATCCATTTCAAGCTTCTAAAGAAGCATTATCATACAATACTATACACAACAGTCATAAAACTAGTATTTAAAATGGTTGATTAAGCATTTAAACTAGTATTTATGATTTTCCACTGGAGAAACCATAATGCTTATTTCCATTTTGTTGTGCTCTTTTTTATATCTAGAAAACATAAACATACAATCTTTCTGTATTAATTGATGCAGAAATTATCAACTAGTATGCACATGCTCAAATGATTGTCAAGGTTCCTTTACATGTCATAGATTCATAACTTGAACCCCCTTATGTTAAGGAATATATATAGTAGTACTATACAACACAAACTAGAATACTATAGTGTACATGTGCATGAAGGAACTGTCTTTCAAAGATGAATTGAGAATTTATTATCATCTCCTATGACGAGATTTATTACATATACTCAAAAGCCGATGAGCGAAAAGGAAAGGAAAAGAAAAACTAACTAATACTTGTAAGTGATGAAACTACTCACATTAATTATTCGTAGACAACAATGTTCACACAATTATCTTTGCTCTAAATAAGTGACATATACAATATATAGAAACCAAATAAACGACATGCATATACGCGCACACACTCGCACACACATGCATATATATAGTTTCTACAATTATAGTCATTATAGTTTTATTGTTGATTATTGTAAAACATGATTATTATTGATTGATGTCCCGTGACTTGAATGATAATAGAATATTCAAAGATTATCTTGTAAGACGATGATAACTAAACATCCAAAGATTATCTATTTAATATGATAGGAGATGACAACTTTGATTGTTTTATTTTTTATAATTTGATTTGATACCAATACAACTTTGTTTAATTTTCTAGACCAATACTACTAACCATAGTTTTATAACCCGAACCGATGATTGACTCAGCAAGGATATTGAGTTATTGGGTCATTGGTCGAACCAATAGATCACTGGTCGAACCACATGACTGAATCGGATTGAATCATATTGCTCGGTTATATGACTCGTTTTATATAAAAAAATCTCTGTGTTGAATTAGACTGAACCAAATGACTTTAAACTCTAAAAAGATTATATATTTGTTTACACTTAATATATGCACATTTTATTTTATAACATAAATAGAAACATCTTGATAGATGTCCCTTGAATTTAACTCCATGTATTTTTTTATGAGATACAATACATATTCAAATAAATATTAAAAAATATTTCATTTTTCAATCTACTAATAAAACACAAGAATAAAACAAGTGTCCTAAAAAAACAGTTGCAATCAAGTAAAATATAAAAATATTTTGTATTGTAAGCAACTATTTTCCTGTAAAATATTTGTATCCCTCCAATTAAGTCCCTCACCGGTGAACCACTATGAATAACAATAAGAATCGTTGGATTAATTGAGGTCATATATGTTATTATACATCATATACATTGAATTAAACTTATCTTTTTCCTCTCTCCCCTCTTCCTCCTTTATCCTTCTATTCACAGATCAAACAGTTTTATTAGAATGCATGACATATTACATAGCAATATCACACAATCTAATCCAACAAAAATGATTTTGTGGAAATTGGGAATATAATAAAAAGAAAGTAAAGAGAGAAGAAATTAAATTGTCGAAAATATGATTAATTATACAATCTTGTGCTTTTGTTGATGGATTTTTCCTTGAATACACC
>Ga0099826_10002264_pt1 | contig 12307 bp, 5 predicted proteins | sample Mtrugardesep15_FD_76830 | JGI IMG/M metagenome (GOLD analysis project Ga0099826, IMG submission 76830) | Root nodule microbial communities of legume samples collected from California, USA - M. trunc garden sep15 | ecosystem: Host-associated > Plants > Roots > Nodule | place: USA: California...
CTTGCTATGCAAGTTACCTTGCGACTCAAGCTTCTTTCACTTTGTAGCTTCAACACATTACTATGTGTGTATCACACTTACAGTGTCTAGCTATACTCTCACGTCATAAGAAAAAAAAAATAAAAAATTTAAATTGTTGAATAATTAATTTATCTGATCACATTTATAGACAAAATACAAATGTTATTCAATGAACTTAAAAAGTTTTTTTTTTTCTTCTTATAAATGTGACTGGACGGAGTATGTTACAACTGTTAGTTAGTTACCCTCCATAAGAGTTAGTTAAGATCTCAAGTTGTTATATAAAGCTTCATTGTAACAAACTATTATTCATTCAATGAATCAATTAATTTTACTCTGATTTTCTCTCTTTCTTCTTCCTTAAGCTTCTGCATTTCCTTTTATTCATCGTGAAGATGATGAAGTTTATGATGGTATCAGAGCTCTGTTGTGCATCGTTCTTATCCTTCTTGCTTGAATTTTCTCTGTTTTTTTCCTTTTACAATGGTTCGTGGTGGCAACGCCGTCGTTAGTGGCAGTGGTAAAGGGTGGTGGAGTTGTTCCACTGATTCTTGATCCTTCTTAACAACCTGGTAATGTCTACTACGTTCATCCTTTTGATGGACCTTCCTCTGTCGCAATTACACCAGTTCTAAATAATTTCAATTATCATTCTTGGGTGTGATCAATGCACAGAGCATTGGGAGGGAATAATAAATTCGACTCCGTTGATGGATCAATTCTTGTTCCAATTGAATTTGATCCTATAGTTTCAAGGCGTGGAATCGTTGCAATATGCTCGTGCATTCGTGGATTATGAACTCTATTTAAGAATCAATTGCACAGAGCATTGTTTTCCTTGAGAATGATGTAGACGTTTGGAATGAACTCAAAGAACACTTCTCTCAAGGTGATTACATTTGAATTTCAGAATTGCAGTATGAAATCTTTGGTTTAAAGCAAGATTTGCGTACAGTTTCAGAGTTTTTCACTGCTTTGAAGGTTTTGTGGGAAGAACTTGAGGTATATCTTCCTACACCAATTTGTGCTTGTCCACATCGTTGTACGTGTAATACTAATGTGATTAATACTAAACATTAGCATGAGATTACATGTTCCATTTGTTTTCTTGCTGGACTCAATGATACCTTTGATCTTTTTCATTCCCAAATCTTATTGACGAATCTATTACCAACTCTTAACAAGATTTTTTCTATGGTGATGCAACATGAAAGACAGTTTAAAGCTTCTATTCTTTGCAGTCCAAGATTCTCATCAATTTAGTGGATTATCGCAAGTCTCAAGGAAAAGGACGTGGTAATGGTTCTTCATTTATTCCTGGTAATAAGCGTGTTTGTACTTTTTGTGGTAGAAATGGCCACACAATTGAAAGTTGTTTATAGGAAACATGGTTTTCCTCCACATTTTGGTAAGAATCCTGCTATAGCCAACCATTCTTCCCTTGAAGTGAATGAAGAAAGGGAGGATATGGATGATTCAAAGAGCTGCAAAGACATTGGTTAATATGGATTCACCAAGGAGCAATATGATCAGTTTGTAAATTTACTTAAGATTGAGTATGCATCTTCTAGCAAGGTGAATCTAGCCTCACATGTCACAAATCATGTGACTTTAGGTATATCTAGAGTATCTTACTCCTTGAATCATTCAACTATTGGATCTTGGATTGTAGACTCTGATGCTAGTGATCATATATGCTCTTCTCTAAGTTCTTTTGATTCTTATAAGTCCTTACACCGGTACACATAAAATGACCAAATGGTAATATGGCTATAGCAAACTTTTTTGGCACCGTGCAATTCTCACCAGGACTTTGTGTTGTTTGTTGCTGAATTCAATCTGAACATGTTATTTGTGCCAAAACTGAATCAAAATTGACGGGACTAAAAAACGCAAAAAAATGTAAATTAGGGGACCAAAATAAAGAGATAAAAAAAATGCATTTAAGCCTATTATTTAGTCATATTAGTTAAATCAAATTATACGGGCACACACAAATGTAAAAAATTAAAAAACAAATTATTTAGTCATATTAGTTAAATCTTTTTTTTTTCATTTGTAAGTGTGTGCCCAAATAAAAGTGATTTGGGGTTGTGCCTATGTTAAAATTTTTCTATTTTTTAGGTAATGTACCATCTCTTGTTTGTGCAAGTCTTTTGTAAGTAGCTTTTGTGTCTGTAATACATTTTTATTTAATTATTTATTGGTCTTTGTACCGTTCCAATTTTATCGGATGTCCCATGAATGACTATTATTGTTGTTTTGTCATGTTAAATTGTCATTTTCGGATATAATTTATCGAGGTTCAATATTCATTCTATCAATGTGCAACTTAGAATTGTCCTTCCTGAACTAATGGCTGATTTTAATTTTTTTTAATCATTTTTAAATTATTGATTTTACAGTTTTTTGTTGCGATTGTATTCTTGAATTACCTTTTTTACTTAAAATTTTTAAATTTTATTTTCTGCTCAAATTCTTTACGAATCAAATCATCACAACTCACTAAGACTTTTTTGTTCGAAACTCACTAATCAAATAATCATCACCTTTTTCTCTGTTTTTAACTCTATATCTTACACAGTCGTCAAAAATATTTCATATCACAATTGTCGTGAACTATTTAAATATTTATGCAGAAATTGTAAAATGTAATTTTAGGAGTTTTAGATGAAAAGATTACCACTAGGCCGTTTTAGGAGTTTTACTCAATTGAATATGCATTTTGTGTGTAAGACATTCTGTGTCAAGTATTTCACAGGACATAACCTGCGTTTCCGAAAAGGGTGGTTACCACTAGGCCGTTACAGCAGTTATTTGATAAGTTGAACGTTGTCGTTATTTAAACAGTTTATAACTGCCAATGCATAATTTTTTAATTACCGTGTCTCTTCATCAAGTAAGAACACGAATTCTGGAAAAAAATATAAGTTTTTCTCTCCCGTTTACATCGCTCTAAACCATCCTTCATTTCTCCAATGCATGATTGAAGTGTAGGAAATATATTTTTGTAAACTATTATCAAAAGATATACTTGTGTTTATGCAAACTTATTCAAAGTATTCTAAAAGGAATTCGCTGTACATCCCATTTGCATCCAATATCCAAAAATTGGTGGGGGCGAATTGACGCTAAAGGTTGGTGTAATTACAATTCACACGCTTTGAAGTGTTACTGCATCTTCTTTGTTGAAAGTGTAACAACATCTTTCCAACAAAAAGTTCGAACACTAATTAAAGTTGAAACAAACACATTTTCTCATACTCTTTGACTGTTAATACCGTTTCCTAGATATGGAAAATTAACTTCTTATATCTTTGCTGTGACAAGTTGAGTCCTAACTCAATTTTTTTTCTTTCATGTTTGGAATATATGTATCTTACCCTTCATTTTATTTTCATGTTTATAACAGTAGCAATTTCTGTTCTACACAATTTTTTTATTTAGAATTTTTATTTTTTTTTTACCAAAATATTTCATTGTTCTAAGAAGCTATTTGTGCAGTATAATAAGAATCTATTAGGGTTTTCTCCATATGGAAATTGTTTACAAGATCTTCTAAAATCTAGGAGTGGTAGAATTGGAAAATATTCTGCACTCAAAGTTAACAACCATGCTTTGCAGAAGTTTGGTCAGATTTTTGTTGTTGATATTATGTACCAACCAAATTGTTGAATTTTTAGTTTGATAGGAGATGTTAAACTGACATGTTTGGATGTTCTCTGGTACCTCCAGACTTGATTCTAACTCGGCTAGAATTCGGAGTTTTTGGCTCTACAAATTAATTTAGTCTTATTTATGTTCAACCAACCCGCTTTTTTATGAATGTGTAAACATAAATTACTATACAATCAACTTACTTTTAACCAGAATTAATTCATTCAAGATCTATATTTGTCACGACAGAATCAAACACACTTGTTTAGTATCGACATGTAAGGTCATTCCGTGCCCCCCCCCATTTGTCGAAATTTGACCACACCTTCATTTATATTTCCTGAATCATCTCATGAGAAGGAAGTTTCTGTTAATTTTATTTTACCAAGGAAGTTATTTATTTTTAATGAGTGAAAATGTTAACATAATAAATAGGTGATGCTCTATCTCAAACAATTGTTGAATGCAGGTACTATGTGAGTGTTCACCTTAGGGAAAGATGAAATTGAAGTCTAAGAAAGGATGGAAATCTATTGAACCTCTTCATTTAGAAGGAAAATCACAGGTGACTCGTTTATCATTATTTCGCAAAGTAAATTCAGCTAGCCATGGACCTGGAAAAACTCCAGTTTATCTTAATGTGTATGACTTAACACCCAAGAATGGTTATGTGTATTGGGCTGGTCTTGGTATCTATCACTCTGGTGTCGAAGGTACGGTTTTAGGCTCGTATGTCATCAAATTTGCTCATGCTCTGCCTCTTAATCTTGGTATATGACTTAAATTAACCTGACTTTTTCTCAAATGTATTAGAGTGCATATTCACTGTCCGTGTAAAGATTTTTTACACTGTGAATCAATCATTGTCATATCATTAAAAATGTTTGGCTTTTATTATAATTACTTTTAACGTCACACCTTTGATTCTAATATCTGATGAACCATACCTGTATTTTACAGTTCATGGTGTAGAATATGCATTTGGACGTCATGACTCCCCAACAAGCGGTGTTTTTGAGGTTGAACCTCGGACATGCTGCCCATGCTTCAAGTTCAGGAAGTCGATATTCATTGGAACTACATCTTTGAATCCTGTTCAGGTTAGGGAGTTCATGGAATGCGAGGGTGCAAACTACAACGGCGACACATATCACTTCATTGCTAAGAACTGCAATCACTTCTCCAAAGACATATGCCAAAAGCTTACAGGGAAATCAATTCCAACTTGGGTAAATCGGCTTGCTAAGCTAGGTATTTTACTCATCTTGTTTCAATCAGATAATAGTATACTTTTGCAGTGTGTTTGTTGCATTCTCTCTAGTGTTTAGGATATTCATTTGAGGGGAGGGAATAAACTGTGCTAAAATTAACCATCCAAAATTGTGTTTGTGATATTTCTGAGTTTCTTTCGGTTCCTTGCAATTGCTTTGAATGCAAAATGTGATGTTATTCTTGAAACGGCCACTGTTAATATTGTTAATTAATAACTGTTAGCATTATGCCGGTAGTAGCGACAAACCTTTGACCTCGTCCTGATCACTCTACTCCTTAGCACCTTGACCTTGCCACCAAACCAACCTTATATCTCACAAATGGCTACGATGTTGATACTCATTCATAACCATGAGGAATCTCAATGTTTTCTTCTTCATTTGGCATTAGTATTTAATATTGACACCTTGTTATGACAGCTTCAATTTTCTGTGGAACATGCCCCTAAATAGCGAAAAAAGAAGACTAAGAAGTGCTTTCAATTCATTGTCTTCAATCTCAATGCGTCAAAAGCGGTTATAAAAATCTTCACTGTTTCTACAGTCACCCTGAATAGGCTTTTTATCATCAAAGTGGCCATCATGGAAATTGAGCAAATCTAGTCATCGTTCCTTCAAAGAAAAGTAACTGTTTCTTTGTACCTTGAAAAGGGTATGAATGAATGAGATGCATCTTTGTAATTTGTATCATCTCTTGTATTACTATTTTTTAGGTAATGCACCATCTCTTGTTTGTACTTAAGTCTTTTGTAAGTAGCTTGTGTTTGTAATACATTTTTATTTAATCATTATTGGTCTTTGTATCGTTTCAATTTTATCAGATGTCCCTGAAGGGACTATTATTATTGTTCTTTCTCGTTAAACTGTCCTTTTTTGTTATGATTTTTTGAGGTGTAGCGTTTGTGGTGTCACTGATTCAATATTAACTTTATCAATTTGCAACTATGAATGTTCCTTCCTGTGCTGTAGGATTAATGGATGATTTTCATTTTTTTAGTAGTGTTTTAATGTTTTATTTTACAATTTTTTGTTGCGATTATATTCTTGTATTACTTTTTTAAACTTTATTTTTCTGCTCAAAATCTTTACGAATCTTGTTAAAAGGCATTGAAGTACAGTTAAATATTCAATTTACAGTGGAATTGATTTACTTAATTTAAAACAAAAAGATTTTATCATGTATATCATGTAAAAATGCATCATGATACAGTTAAATCTTCAATTTAATGGCCATTTGGAGTGTAAAATGCAATAGCATTCTGTGTCAAGTATTTTTCTTACAAAAAGGAATTGTTTTTCATTTTTTTTTTTTAAAGGAGTGAAACTTTTATTTGAAATACACATGTCAATGTCAAGTTTTACAATTCGAAGCGTTCAAACCGTGTCTTACATACAATGAATATTAGTCTTTGCTTAATGTCGCAGGAATGTCTGTTATAAGCAAAAATTCATAAAATCAAATATTTTACATATTTACGTGCTTCTGTGTTCCTATATATATATATATATATATCACAATTCCTACCATTTAGTATAAAAGCTTCAGCACTTGTCAAGATTACTAGGTTAAAAACTTGGAGCCTAAATCTCCCTAAGCAATAAAAAAATGATCAGAATCGGCCATTATACTGTAAACCACCTCATACTTGAGAGGATCAGCCAAAAATTAGTACCAGAAAGTCTCTATGCTGAACGGCGCTATGCTCCAAAAGAAGGATCCATGATCAGATACATTTCAAATATGAATCTTGCTCAGCAAAGAATTTGCTATGTTAACTTTCTTTTTCATGACATAATAGTTCCATCCAGTGAATACACAGGGCACAAAGCGAGATTAGCATTGAGAAAACAAACCTGCAGGAACATGAAAAATATGATTCAGATCCAAGTTTATGTGGACATGAATTTCTAAAATGAGGCTTGCAAAAAAAGTTACGGTAATTTGTTACCATTAAGAGCAGAATGATATAGTCGTTTCTCAGCTAGCCCAATATCTGAAAGTAACATATTACCCTGCAAACAAAACATACAAAGAATATCATGCTTGTTCAACAAGAAAAGCCAACGGCAACACAAATAGTCAATACATAACATGGAGGCGAGCATCTTACTACACACAAACGTTTCTATGTATATGTTTCAAACAAAAAAAGAAACAATCAATCCATCATATATACAAAAGCTTAACAATTATTTGAATGAATTAACTAGAATCACTTTATAAGCAAATATTAAGTGGTGCTACAGCAATATCTTGATTAGCGGTAATTCACTCACGTCTATAGGAGGAAGATTGAAAAGTGAAAGGCAGTGATTGAATGAGTCGTGTGTCTCGTGAGCACACCATATAGAAAGGAACATTAAATGGGATATTTTCTTGCAACTGCTTAGACACGGGGCAGTAGGGGAGAGAGGAGTGAAGTAAATGTGTATCCCGTTAGAAAGAGCTATTAAAAGCAGAAAGGGATATAGGTAAGACAGGGAGTCATGAAAAGAAATTGGGGACCATTGAGTAGGGCGAGGGCAGACCCCTCAATGACATTGGGGTGTCTACCATTTCCATCTTTCCCTTTTCATTTCTATTTTTGTTTTGCTTATGTTACGGGGAAATACAGAGGTCTTCCTCAAAGATAAAAAGTTAATCTCCAAGATTTCTTTAAGAAATTCAAGTTCTTTTCACACACACAAACTCTTGTACACCAAGACTGATTTCATCAATAGAATAGGAAAACACACATATCCTGCCTAACTACTTGTGATCAAAAGCATTTAGTTTTAGGATGTATTTTCGGTTTTCACAATACATATTATTTGCATACCTCAGTAGCCATCAACCTTCTAACATTATTTGCATATAGTTTGGGATTATCTTTCTCTTGTTGTGAGGGATAGTACGTAGGTAACTCTGTCACCTCCATATAATTTACAAACTGACAGAGAAGAAAAATCACATGCCGCACCTGCCACAAAACATGTATAATAGCTTTTCAACAACAAAAAATATTGCTAAAGGATAAGGCTGAAAATAATATTATCAACAAGATCAGACAAAAGAACATTTATAAATTAAAGCACAAGCGGTTGCAAACACGAACAATTTGTATCAGCAAGACCGTTAGTATGACATATTTTACAAGGTTTGAAGCACATAAGATGGTTTCTAACAGCCCTGAGAAAACAACATTTTAATTTGGAAGGAAGCAGAGAATTTAGCTAACTCGTGATCTGCAATTTAGATAGACCATTCCCACCCCCACATGAAACCCAAATGTAAGTACATCCACTTGCTCCCTTACAAATTCTAAATGTGAGATCAAATTCAACAAGAAACGGTTTAGGCTGTAGTTAACTTTTCACGTGAGGTACAGCTCTAGAGTCTAGACTTATTCTACCACATATATACCAAAACGGATAAGGAGCAGCTCAGATATTTGGTAATAAAATAGGTCTTTACAACTTTTATAACATGTTTAGATTCACTTTTGTGAGACGAAAGTGATTTTAGAAGCATAAAATAGTTTTTGACAATTTCAGGTATTCTAGAGTATAATTAGCCACGAGTCAAGAATAGACTCTAACACAAAATGAAGCTTAAATTTTGAGCTTTTACATCCAAATGACTTTTAACTAAAAATTTATTGTTTAACTCATTTTTACGTTAAAATATTCATACATAATCACTTGCCATTCAACATATAATCACTTGCCATTCAACACACTAATAACCAAAATTAACTTTACAAAAATTAATTTAAAATAAATTTTTGCCCTTGCATAACCAAACACCCACTTAATGGAAATAGGAAACTCTAATACTTTACAAATGCCTTACCCCAGATATGGAATCCCAGGCAGGACTAAATCTCTCGTAATGGTAATTTAAAATTACAGGAAGTACTGGCGCACTTGCCAGGAAACCACCACTCTTGAATGGAAGGAGATATTCTCCATTTGTGGTTGTACCTTCTGTAAAATATCCAACCTTATCAAATTACATGATCAGAAGAAAATAAACATGCATGAAAGTTTAAGATTTTCCCGCCACTCACTAAGTTCAGTATATAAAATTATACATTAAGCAAAGAGATAAATATTGCCTGGAAGTAGAACATTATATCACAACTAGTGCTCCCATATGCACCTAAAACTTTACACACTAAAAAAACATAAAATGTTTAAAATGTCCAAGATATTTAAGATTTAAGGTATGGTCTAAAAAGCAAAATATTGGAAGATATAAAGGAGAGGTTATGTTGAAAACACAATAATAAAAGTGTTTCCTAAATAAATAGGATTGGTTACATAGATCATACAATTTCATAATTCCCTATCATAATAGTCTAATGATGAACTACTGTATTTCATAATACTTTAACTTCTATTTTCTGAATAAAGATGTGAATACTGCAATTATTAGATAAATGATAACAATTACTCATGCTAACTTTTAATACATTGATTCTCCCCTTCGATATAACATTAATTTTATACAAATTTTATGTGCAATATTACAGTTGTTCCTGGCTATAGCTTACAAATTTCGTTGTATCCCTATATATGTTTTGTATGCACAAATCCCTAATGCAATTCACTACCATATTATCTATAAAAAATTTAAATATAGAAAAACACTATCATCTTATTTTAACATGAAGAAACAAAAATAAAATTAAGCAAATGCCAAATATAAATTAGATCAAAACGAATAGGATAAGTTTATTCCAGCCCCCATAAAATATTAAAAGATGATAACCTGGAAATAACATCATAATTGGAGCAGATGTATTTCGATGAGCTTCTCGAATTCTTTCAGTGACAACAGCTGCAGGAATAAAGGTCATAGTTTAGTTTTATCAGACATTTTACACAAACACACACATATATATATAACTCAAAAGGAAGATTGGTCATGGCATAAAATCTAAACACAAGTTGCAAAACTGGAAAATGTTCATTATTAAATTAAACAAAGTGTTATGACGCTAGCTTGACTTGCTAGTACATGCAAATATGCATAACGGATCGACAAGTAACACCACTAGACATGACAAACAGCAAAGGAACGTGACAGACACCGGTTCAGATATTAAGGATGGAATGAAATATAAGACAGGATTTTGTTGATGAAACATCCCTAAATCCAGGTCAGTGATAATCCAGGATAGGAAGGATGTATACAAGCTGCTGTTACCTAACGATATTTTGAAAGCCTGAGGTCTCTCCCGCAAAAACGGCTAATCTCTAATTATCCAGAATGATCCCTAATCCTATCTCTCTCACTTGACAGCTTGTCTTAGCTACATTCTGTTAGAACTCTAAGTATCTACCTAACTCTAACTTCCTCAGAAAACAAAAAACATCATAATAACAGAAGTCGGCCCTGGGTACTAAGATAAGTTCTTTCTAAATTCTAACAGATGATTCAATCCGAGATAATTCAGAAGAAAGTTCTTCAATCCCAAGTTACCAACCCATCTATCTCTGGAGCAAATTTCAAAGACATTGTCTTCTTCAACTATAAATGAACAACATTGTGCAAATCGAAAGACATTTTAAAATCCAAGATGCAAAAGCTCCCGTGCAATTACTTGACTAAAAAGAGAAGAACAACACGGAAGGGGAATAGGGACAACTAATTTACTTCATGTCAGTTGCACAGATTTTCAAAAATGATTAGAAAGTGCAAACACACCAATAATCTATGCACCTGAAACACCCTTGAAGTCTGATGTCTTTGACTCCCGCTGAACGTAGATACAACCAAGACACTTACTGTTACAAAAATAAACCATGATATGTAAGCACCATATTCTGAATAATCATGCGTATAAAGAAAATATAACTCGTATGTAAACAAATAAGACGTAGGGAAACAGACCTGATGAGACCAACTAGAGGAATTTTACCCACTGATCTCTTTATTGACGAGATCCAAGATTGAAATGAAGCACAGCAGATGAAGGACAATCGTTAGTATAGAAAAAATGGCCGATAATGAAACATGCTTTTAAGCTAAACTGAAGGAGGGTGTGAAAAACTTGTCAAAACAACACAAACCTTAGCAACAAAACTTGGGAATGAGTTAGACATGTGATACAAAATATCAATGTATGATACATGATTAGATATGATTACACCGGGTCTTCCCGTATCTGCAGGCTGGCTTTTGTTTTCCTTCTAACATTGAAAAAGAAAGAAGAAATAGAATAAGCAAAAGTAAAACCAAATACCAACACAGAAAACTTTTCTTGCAGAAATTAAATAAATGAGACAGCAACAAACCAAGTTATCTATCTATCTAATTAGGAGCTCATAAACCTTCCCTTTACCCCTTTAAGAAAGAGGACCAAAATAGGGAAGAGTTTCTCAAAAAGTACTTAAGCAGCACAATATGTAAAGTTTATTCAGTGAGTTGAATATAATGTCATTTATGCTTAGATACATTCATATAAATAGTTTCAACGAAAATTCTAAGCTAAAAATCAATTGTAGAGGCAAAAACTTCAAATTCTAGCTTCAAGCTATAATCAATTCTGAAGTCAAAATCTACGTTCAAACTATAACCAATTCAGGAGGCAAAAACTGCAAATTCTAGCTTCATGCTATAATCAATTATAAAGGAAAAATCAAAATTTTATTCGAGAACATCCAAACATGTCAAAATCAATTCTACCCCATTCAGGAGGCAAAAACTTCAAATTCTAGCTTCATGATATAATCAATTAAAGGCGAAATCAAAATTTTATGCAAGAACATCCAAATATATGGAAATCAAATCTACCCCTAAAAATTCAAATTTGTTTCCTCCAAAAGTGGAAACCAAACATATAAAGCTTGTCAAATTTCCGGTAATACAATGTGATTCTACCAAACTCACCAGAAATCCTAACATGCAGTTAATCATCTACCACGGTGGTTTGAAATGCATTCTTAACCAAAAGCATACTATATTTCTAATTATTAAAAGAAAAAATAGCATTTTTTAATTTCAAAACAATGAGTAAAACATCAAACATAATTATCAATTATGATGATCATGTTTGAAACACAAAATGTACCTCATTGGATGAGGTAGGGTTTTGATGAGCACAAGAAGAAGATTGTCTAATCCAATAAAACCCTAAAACAAAAAGCACAATCCTAGAAAGCATTTTCCCACACTGAACAATAACAACCCTTCTCCAACCAACAACATGAGCATAATCTTCCTGTTCATCTTCCCTATTAGGAACAGAAAAAACCGTACAAACCCTACAAATCAAATAATACAAAACCAACAACGTCATAGCCAAAACAACCCTAACAGGAACAAGCGTAACCAATGCAACTCCCAATAAAACCTTCTCCTTCGTAGGTAA
>Ga0099826_10002265_pt1 | contig 12306 bp, 4 predicted proteins | sample Mtrugardesep15_FD_76830 | JGI IMG/M metagenome (GOLD analysis project Ga0099826, IMG submission 76830) | Root nodule microbial communities of legume samples collected from California, USA - M. trunc garden sep15 | ecosystem: Host-associated > Plants > Roots > Nodule | place: USA: California...
GTATTGGTGGTCAAATGTATCATTTACAATACAACTCTTGAACAACTTTGGGAATAGGGATTTGAATTACAAAGTGAAATGTTGATTCGAAAAAACACTTAGATGAATTAATGCTTGCACAATGGAGGGAAATTTTTAGGGTTAAATTAGGTTAACATATAGCTTGACCAGACAAGCTTTAAAAAGAAAGATTTTATGAACATATGAGAATCAGTGAGTTAATGGGACAAGACTCTGAACTAAAACTGTAATTTTATTTGTTGATTTTAACACTCATGTACACAACAACTTTGTGACATTTTACCAGTGTATCAGCAAATCAATCAAATTTTACCTTTCAACACACAAACTTGGTATTTGTTATACCACAATGTGTGGTTATACAAAAAGTAAACCATCATAACTCAATACACATACAAACACAAAATTCTTAGCATATACCTATAAAATGCAAAGTTGCGTTCATGAATTAGAAAGCGTGAGTATGTGTGAGAAATAATATAGTAGAGTGCAAGAGTGTACTAAAATAATATAAAAAAAACATATTTGTCCTCAAATTAAATTGCAACGGGACTCGTAACCGAACCCGGTCCCTGTTTCACTTTTGCCATTGTCTTGTCCCTTATTTTTGTCTGTTTATTTTTTTACCAAATCCAACTTGACCCTTTGTGCTCGGGTCGAGCCGGGTTGCAAGATTGGAATAGGTTTTATACACTACTAAGTCAAGAAGTCCAATGGCTAGAATGTCATCCCACAAGATGAATAAATGAAAAATATCGAGTTTAAACTCTGATCCCTTTATATTGTAATGTCTCTACCAACTGATAAACAATTTATTTTATAAAAAAATACATGCACTATAATTATAATATCATTAAAATGATGTGATATATGAGTACACATTTTATCAACCTTTCACTTAACGAGGATACATCATTCTAGTTTATCAATACTACATTCTTAAGGTTGGTCCAATAATCATCAATCCATTTACACAAATTATTATTTTCACTTCCACTAATAAAATAAATAATACCAATTTATCACTTATAGTTTAAATAAACACGGAAGTCAGTTTCACACATATGACACCCAAATAAGTAAATAATAATAATAATAATAAAAAAAAACATAAGCTATTAATGGTCAAATACATTATATGGTAATTTAAGTTTGATGTTTGTAACGGGTTACTCCTTTGAGTTTTTTTTGCTATATATTGTTTCTTTAAATCATAAAATATTTTCACTATTACCCTCCTTTCATCACACAAAGTTAAAAAGTGTTCCTCTGGATGTTTAATGCTATGTTGGTGAGTCCAAATTCACGCATCTCAAAACTAGGGTCCATAGGTTTATTATTCAATATTGGTTTGGAACAATATTGTTCGATCATTGATTTATATGTTGTTCATTAAACATTTATATGTAAAATTAAGTTGAATTTGAAAACAAGAAGGAAAAAAATATGTGTAAGTAATCGTGTTTGATGCAATGAACACTTTTAGGATTTTTTTTAAGAGGTAAAACTTATAGCATTTCATTACTTAAAATGCGTTCAATACAATTTGGTGGCATGACCAAAATCTGGAAACTAGCTGACAATGTGGCCGCATTCGCTAACTCATAAGCAACCTCATTTGCTTGTCTCCGCACAAACTCAACACTAGAGTTTTCATTTAATTGCCTAAATAAAGATTTACAATCATTAATAATAGCTCCAAATTCCGTATTATCGTGATTGCTGGAATTGAAATTGCCAACCACCTTCTTTCAAGCTCAAAATCAATAGGACCTAATTGTAGCTCATGTACCCAATAAAGTGCCGACAATAAACCCAACGCTTCTCCAATATGAACATCACACTTGGGTTTAAACCATTTCGTTTTAGCAAGGACAAAAGTGCCTTCATCATCCCTAATACACGTACCAATACCGACTCTATTATCATGATTGGGGAAAGAGGCGTCAATATTGCATTTCATTCTTCCTAGACTCGGTTCCTTCCACTTCAGTACCCTGGTTTCATGTTGTTGCTTCTTGCTGCCATAACAGAGAACCTCAAACCACTTGCATTCTTAGTTGATTTCCAATCATATAACAGGGACGATGCACGTTCTAGAACAACACATTGTGTGTCAAAAATATCATTACACACATTATTATGTTGTTTCCAGATACTCCAAAGAATACATGCACAAAAAGGTGTGTTTCCAATCATATAACAGGGACGATGCACGTTCACGGTATATTAAAGAGATTAAGTGTTAGTTCCAATTAACTAATAGTTTTAATAAAATATGAGACACATATTTGTTATTGATATATAAAAAAATTCGCGACAAATCTTTGTCCCAAGTAAATATTAAAAAAATATTACGAGACAAATATTTGAACTACGAAATAAATCTGATTCAAATTTATAAAAAAAAAAAAACTACTTTTAAAATTTGTGCATGTATTCAAAATTAAATAATTACATTGAAAATGTCCGGTCGTTGGATGAAAAACATATATCTTTTACTATTTATGTTGTTTAATTTTAATTGTATCAATTAAACTTTACGTTATGTTTTTTTTTCTTCTTCTTTTGATCAAGTAGTTTAATGACTAAAAATTTACATGAACAAATGAGGTGTGTTAGGGTTCGAAACCTAACCTTTATATATAATACGCAATATCTTTTGGCAAATGAAATCTTAATTTTCAAATAAAATCTTAATAATTATAATATTTTCTAGATTTCAATCATAATCCTTCTCATCCACCATTGGGGGCCTTCACTCATAATATTTTCTAGATTTCAATCATAATCCTTCTCATCCACCATTGGGGGCCTTCACTCATCAATGACCATAGTTTCTCAACCTCATATCTTTTAACAACAAAACATAACAACTACTCCTTCATATGTGGGTCTTAACTCTTAATTAAGGCTGAAATTTCTGCCAGTGGTAATGACTACAACTTCCCCCTCTACTCTATTGTGCCCGAATCTTCGTTAGGTAGGTCTTTAACCAACAACATATAATTTGTGGCCAATGATGTTGAGGAGAACATGAGTAGCTTCTTGGTATTATATGCAGTAAATTACCTCCTTGGTGAAGTGTCACATGGCAACAATTGAGTTTTATTAGCAATTGTTTTCATTTATGCGTCAGATGTTAACTTAGTGGTAATAGTTTAACATTTTAACCTTAACAATAACCCCTTCAATAAAAAGAAAAAAGAACCCTAAAAATAAAATCAAGAGTGCTAAAAATACTCTCTTTTTAATATTCACTTTAACATTTACTTTTTCATTGAGCAAAATTAACACGGATTGCACCATTTTATATATATATCCATTCATTTCCCAAGTGTAAGACTCATGTTGATATCATCCAATAAGAAAGGGCGTGTGTTAGAAAGAATGTTTCTTGCACTTCACAAATTTTATTAGTTCTCCATGATTAATTACTGATATCAAAACAAGTCCTTAAATGAGTTAGGGTTTATGGGCTTTTATCTGAATTTTCTCCTTTTCAAGGATTAATTTGAAGGACATCATACAAATTAAGAGATCAATTTGACAGTTTAACTTTTTCTGAATAAAGTTAATTGTCCAATGGTTTTCTCATCAAATTTATACTTATTACATTTCATGCACTTTTAGTTGCTAAATGTCATTTCTTTGCCAAATTATTTTGCACTGCAAACAATAAATTGTTATTCATGTTTCCTCTTAATGAAAATAAGAGTTAACTATAGAAAGTTGCTTTATAGCATGAAATGGAAAGGACAAAATAACAGATCATATATATCTGCCATGTTGTATTTTAATCATACATTAACAAGATAAGGTATTGTTTTTCCTAGATACATTAACAAGATAAACAAATTTTTTCCCTAGATACATTAACAAGAGAAGCAATTTTCTTCCTAGATACATACATGCGGATCCAATTCCAAACCAGGACATGACATGTATATATACATATCCTGTTTTTGATAAAAAAATCAATGAAAACTACTACTGATGTTTAACTAAGCAATCTTTGCTTTGGCGAGGGCTTTCTTCCTCTGCGCAAGCATGTACGAGTACAGGTGCGGACTACCTGCATAGAATTATGAAATTTAATCAGTTGGAGCATAGTGTCGGCAAAATAAATGCTGGAAATAGGGAATATAGAAGTAAGAAAAATGCTTTGTGCATGCCTGGAACGTAGATTGCCAACGCAACAATTGCGAGGTAAAAGTAATCGAATGAAGAGTTCCATGTATTCGGCATCCTGATGCAATACTTCTCAGATGCCTGAAAAACATACCAAATCAATAAAATGAAATCAGGTTCCTGATAAACAAGATCATCAAATAGTTCAAGTAGAGCTAATCATAAATCAGTCATAGACTAACAAGCAACAATTTTCCTTATTGCACCTTTCCGATTATAAACAACACATCATCACCAGGTTTAGATATTTTAAAGATTCTAAACCTGTTTGGATAAACAGCTAAATTAAGCACTTATAGCATAAGCGCTTATCATAATGCTTATGTATAATAAGCTATTCCTATAACAAAAGATAAAATTAAGTCAAACTATTATCTTAAGTTATAAGTTGTTTTCATAAGCTATTTTGGAGAGTTTATGGAAATAAGCTGAAAACAACTTATGGACATATCATATGCTATTTACACAAGCTCTCTCAAATAATCTCACAAGTGCTTATGCCAATAGATAGCCTAAAATAAGACAATCCAAAGAGGGCTTAAAGGTAATTTCAATTCTTCAATGTTCAAAATCTTTACCTTAATGAACGGCAAGGCAATATAAATCAAACCAACTTCACTGCTTATGCCTGTTGGATACAAAACTAAGAATGTGCTATATCTGCAAAGCAAAATTTGTCGACAATATAAGAGCAAAATAAGATTTATCAATACTACACTTCATGAAGAAGACTTTACACTTAAATTTCATACCTAAGCCACAAAAGCCACGATGGGGAAAATCCAAAAGCCTCTTTAAGTCCGAAGAAAGAATAGCGAATAATCTGAAATTATAACAATAAAGAAGATTATAACTACTGATCTTCACTAAAGCTTTTCTTGCATTTTCAATGGTAAAACAAATGATTAAGTGCAAGCTGCAATAAAAATATTGGAAAATTTAATGTTAATTCTCATCAATACTTTCTTTTTATCTTTTCTTGGGAAAACGTAGGAAGTGTTACTTGATTAATAAGTACTAGTATTACGTAACGGACACTGCCAACTTATTTATTTCAGCTAAATATCAAACAAAACAAACAAATTGGAGTACCATACGGATAGTGTGAGTGCTGAATGTGAGTAAAAAGGCAGTATCATGAAAAACTTGCCTCGGTGATGGACCAGCTGATAAGTAGGGAGCTCACAAGAAAATGAGTCTGAGTCTGTCATTCAAAGATGTGCTAAATTTTCAATAACAGAATATCATAAAATCCTGAATTAAATGACACCAACAGAAAAAATAATAATAAAAGGCTTAAATACAGTTTTAGTCCTCCTATTTTGCATCATTCACAATTTTGTCCACTTTGTTTCTTAATCTACGATTTCGGTCCCCAATTTCGGTCCTCAATTACCAAATAATCAAATTTCAGCCTTAAAATGCATAGGTGAGGGAAAGTCATACAATTTGAAAAATGGGGACTAAAATTGCAAATTTGAATTTAGGGGACCAAATTGTAAATTAAATGATTTAGAGGGCCAAAAAAAAGTACTTAAGCCAAAATACATAAATTAGTGAAAATTGAAATTTGTGTTCACCTCAGGAAAACTCCACAAGATGCCCCATACCAAAAACAGCCTTGAACCAATCTGAGGCAATGTTGCTGATATTGGAGACTTCACAATCCCTTCATCAATTCAAAAACAAAATCAGAAAAAGACAAAAACAAAAACAAACTCTAACATCAAATTAAATCTACATTAAGCATTTAATCAATGGATTACTCACCAACTAAACCATGAAGAATCTACAAGACCATGCAATACAACGCCATATCCAAAAAACAAAATGAAGAAAATTTAGACAAATTCCCAAAAGGGTTTCTCAAAAAGTGATAAAAATCAAAAGGGCATCTCCAAAAATGATAAAAATCAAAACTTTTTAAACTAAATACCTCTAATATAGCAGCAGTTTGAGCAAAAAGCAAGGGCTTTTCAGCAACAGAGTAAACATGTTGATGACCCATTTCCTTCAATGTCTTCAAAACAAGAAATAGAACTTGTATCCTGCATAAATTTGAAAAAAAAAAGGATCTAAGATAACAATGATAAAAAAAATTCATAACTGGGTGAGAAAGTGAATGAATGAGTGAGAATTTACCATCCAAATAAAAGGGTAAAGTTGTAAAGAGAAAGGTAGAGCCTTTTCATAGGTGAAATAGAAGCACCCATTGAAGAAGGAAGTGATGATGAAGAGAAGAGAGATCTGAGAGGAGAAACCTAAGAAGGGTTCAAAAATATTCACAAAGTTTGTAATAATTAATTAAAATAATTGAAGGGGGGTGACAAATGTTTCATCTTATGATTGGATTATATAGGGTGACATAAGATTGGAATTGGGGGAAGTAGCCCAACTAACAACAACTTTAGTGTGTTAATTAATTAAGAGGGTAATAATAGCAATAGCAATAGCAATAGCAACATAAAGTAGATATGGTAGAGGAGAAGTGGCATAGTACTTTATTTATTATAAAAAAAGAAGAAAAAGAAAAAAGTGGCATAGTAGGACTAGTTAATTTGGTTAGGTAGTTGAACTTCTCAACCAAACACGTCATGTGTAAGTCAGTAAAGTAATGATAACATAGGACTGAACTGCTCTGGTCTAGTGTGGGTATCCGTTGTCTGTCTGGCAGCCATAGCAAAACATAATTTAGTTTCATATATGGTATGGTTTGCACTTCCTCCGTCTCTATACGTAAACATTCTATCTTTTTAATAAAATGGTGTTTACATTTAAGGATGAAGGGAGTAAATTTATTTAATTGTCTTTCATATAAAAAATTGTTTATATTTACTTATAATTTTTTATGTAGTGTATTTATCTATCATAGAGAGCAAAAGAGTTGATAAATAATTAAGAATAATATTAGGAGTAAATTACACTCTGATCATCTCAAAGATGTTTGAATTAGACCCTCTTCCCCTCTTATGTTAAAATATACACTTCTCTCTCCTCTTATTCAAAACATATTATAAAATATTTCAATCTTCTCCCTTAAAAGAAACATGAATTACATTACTCTCTCCTCTTATGTTAAAATCTACAATTTACTCCCTCAGTAACTTTTTATTTTATTTCTAATAATCTAGCAAAAAAATAATAATCTAACACACTTAAAAAATAGTATTGAAGGTTTATTTTAATATAACCAAAATTTGAATACATATTTTTTGCTATTTTTTATTCACAACTTCATTAACATATAGTTTTGAACCCTATAATAAAATATGAAACAACTCAAAATAAAATTAAAATATGTGAAAAATTACTAAAGACAATAAAATATGGTTATTTAAAAGTTAATTTTATACTCTAAATTATAAAATTAATAGCAAAATATTTAAATTTAATTATCATTGACATTTAAAATATAAAAAAAGAATTTATTTTTCTAAAATGGTATATATCATAAAAATATTTACTTATGTTAAAATAGATTAAAGTGTAGTGCATATTTAATTATTAAGGAAGTGAGTTTGTAATTCAAGCATCTTATAGGGGAGGGGAGTATAAATTTTACTTTTCAAGGGAGGGAAGTGTAGATTTTAACATAAGAGAGAAGGGGGGTGTAATTTAAGAATCTTTGATAGGAGGAGAGTGTAATTTACTCTAATATTAATATATTATAGGACAAAGGAAAATGATGATATGAAAAATAGTAAAATTTATTGGTTGTGTTTGTATGAGTAAAAAATAAAAAATGACAAGTAAAATGTAACTAAAGTAGGGTTCAAATCTATCATTAGGCATGCATCGCTCTTAAAATTTATAGGAAGAGTTTGTTACTCATTTGAGTCTCAAAATTTTTAAAGACTTAATCACCGCAATTGCATGCGCGAATGATACTTGGTTTAAAAAAACAATGTAATCGAAGGAGGGCATTACAAAACAACTTGTTAAAAGCATGTACTTAGATGATTAAGAAGGTTAGTTTGGTAAAGTTGTCATTCTTTTTACTTTTTTTTTATTTCTGTAAAATGTTTAATATTACAACTTTTATAGGATAGATGAAGTATAACTTTTGGCTTGGGTCATGTGGTCCATGATGGACAATTTTCAAAGGGTTAGATAAAAAATTCATTGATGTTCTCACTTTTGAGTTTGCTAAAACACTCATTCGACGACAGTTAACTGTCAAAGTTTCATTTTTTGTAATGTAAATCTGACGACAATTAACTATCGATAAAAATAAATGTATAATTTACTAATGTTCCATAGCATGTTGTTGCATATCATGGATTGTCTATACTATACCAGGTCTATTTCTCCTTCAATTTATGATGTGACAAGTGATTCTTTTGGTGGGGTTTGGATTGGACTAAAATTAATTTTAGAGCCAACTTTTCACCCTCTCTAATCTTAAAATTAATTTTGGAGCCAACTCTTCACCCACTCTAAAACTTCTTAAAAACTGCACATGCATATTTTCTTTTTTAAAGAAAAAATAAGTTTTTTTTTAAGAACATCACAATAAAAAATATTGGAGTCAGCAATACCATTGACTATGTTTTTTGGAATTTTAATTTTGACTCTATAAACACAACCATAATTTTGTTTTCTCTAGAGAGACAGAACTTGATAAGCCTCTTACTTTCAAGGTAGTAAGAATGAAATAAGTTACCGCTTGCATCAAGAGATGAAAATACATCTAGTTAAAATATTCACTGTATCAAGCCTCTTCCTGGGTCTATTAAAGTTGACAATGGTGACTCGTACATTCATGGCCAGATAGCTTGTGGCAACCTCACTAGAAATCACTATAATGACGAGTCCTATATTTAGACCAGAAGGTGGGAACTTTTTCGTATAACAAAATTATGAATTTTTCCTTATAAAAAAGTTAGACAATTTAGTCATCCAAAATATCTCGCTTACACAATCAGTCATCCAAAAAATTTCTTCAAATTTTTAAAGACAATGTTGTATGCTCTGAATTTCCTTGGTTGTTTTGCTTTCAACGTAGACATTTCATATGATTTGAATATTGAAATTATGAGTGTTTTCATTGCTATTGAGTTAGCTTGTAAGAAAGGTTGAACTTATCTCTAGCTTGCAACTTGTCAACTTGGCTTTCAAGCGGTTCAAGATTATTCCTTGAAGTTTATATAATCAGTGGCAAAATTAATTGCCTAAAGCTGCTTAGAAACATAACCTTCAAGGTCTATCATAAATTCTATTTATCATTATAGATTCGATTTACCTAAAGTATAGATTCTATTGATGTTGAAATCTTCTTTAGTAAAATGTGCACTTATTTTTTTCTTCCCATTATCAAGATTGAATTTCTAACACAATTTTTTTTACACACTTTGTATGTTGTCTCGGATATTGGTCTAATTTCCTCAAATTTGTACCTTTTATTTTCGTTATAAATAATTTTTTAGAATGAATGCAGTCGATAAAGTTAGTTATAAAATGTCAATTTAGTTAAGATGTCATAACTATTATTTAATGTTTTTACACTCTATTGCCTTACATATAAAAAACATCGTCAATGCTGTTAATTTCTATGAAATATATGAGCTTTTAGACAAACCAAACCACCATCACATCACTTCTTCCATTCCACATCTTGCTTTCATACACTACCTTACTTTTTAACCTGCAAGACCTCCATATTAACATCTTTTTTTTTTTGGTACAACCATATTAACATTCTATTTGTAGGTAATTATTGATAGATATTTTTATTCCAATAATATAAAAATTAACTGGAACAAATTGTCACGTTCAGTGGGACTTGTTTGATTGACTATTGTGTTTAATCGGACAAAAATAGTAAACTCAAATGATGCAATTTTATGCGATTAAAGAACAACAATATTGGTAATCTAGAATACTTAATAAAAAAAAGAGCATTAATATTTGGACATCTAAAATTGTATAACTTATAAAACCAAGTATTAATTTGGTTAAAAGAGAGAAAAGAAAAAATATTATAAAAATCTTGAGTTGTTTTGAGTATGGTTTTTTTTAAGTTATCTCAAAGATTATCCAATTTTAAATATTCAAATATCAATACTCTATAGAAAAATATCCACATGGTAACAAATTCTGGAAGTCTTAATTAGAGTCACTTACTATTGTTTGTATAATGTTTGGGTATATAGGCTAACATGGGATTAGGGAAGTAGCCCAACTAACAACAACTGTATCAATTAAGAGAGTAGTAATAATACAATAATACAACATAAATATAGTGGAGGAGAAGTGGTATACTAGTTTAATTTAGTTAGGTAGCTGAATTGAACTCCTCAACTATGTATGTGTAGGATTGAACTGGCCTGGGTATTAGTTGTCTGTTGGACAGCCACGGCAATAGGAATTTTTTTGGTTTCACATGTGCTCATAAATAAATTCTTTACCTTTTTTAATTAAAGAAAATAGGTTTTGGTTTCACATATGGTCATAAATAAATTCTTTACTCTCTAGTGTATTTTCAGAAAAATAAATAAAATGGTTTCTATCCTTGTAAAAAAAAAAACTTCTGTTCTCTTTTCAAAATGTCACTATTTTCAAAATTATTAATAAGGTTAATTTAGTAAAACTATTATTACTATTTAAGGTGAGAAGAGAATAATACTTCGATCCATGTTAGGGAATATATGAACTCGGAATCTGATGTCAAAGATATGTTTATTTTTCATCAGACCAAACTCTTGGAGTTATTTATAATTTTTGTTTAAATTATGGAAAATGATTTAATATGATAATTTTTTGAGAAAGTAGTATCATTTTTGGCTAGGGACAGTTGGGTCATGTACCATGTACCATGTGGTACATGATGGACAATATCATGAGTTAAATCAAATGCATGGTTCTTATCATGGATTGTCTACACCATATAAGTTCCATTTCTCCTTCAGTTAATGATGTGGTAACAGGCTAGTGATTTGTTGGATTGAGCTGAATTTAAAAATAACACATGTATATTTATTTTATTGACTCAACTGAACATGTATCTAGACTAGAAATGCAGTTTTTGACCAATTAAATTTCCATAAATGAACATTCAGAAAGCATAAAACGTGTATGCCTAAAATAATGTCAGGGATGGGAAAAGTTACTCTCTATTTTTATAGTACCTGCATTTTGTCAACCTTAAACCTTAGCCCATGTCTTATATCAGGTCAATTGAGATGGCTGATTGGTATGGACTGATTTTGATAACTCTGGAGAATGGCGTGTGGACTTTAGAATTTGTTTAATATTATTAAAGCTAAGTTTCCATATTTTATAAAATGAATACAAATAGAAATTAGAAAGTGATAAAAAAAAATAGAAATTAGAAAGTAACTTTATAAAAAGTAGCAGAACTGCTAAATATAACATAAATTTTATGCTAAAGAATCTCATATGGCGGGTGTGTCGCGGTGTGCTGCCTACTAGAGCAAGACTCCATGATAAAGGGGTTCAATGTCCGACTTCATGTGTACACTGTTTAGCAGAAAATGAAGATGCAGCCCACCTTTTGCTTGATTGTCCCACAGCTGTACAGGTTTGGCAGGTGTCTGGTTTGTGGCAAGACATTCAGCAAGCCACAATTCATGAAAATTCTGCTACTGATGTTGTTTTCTACTTGCTGCAACGTCTCACAGTGGAACAAAGCAAACGATTTGCTGCCACAGTTTGGAGTATTTTTGGAAACGTCGGAATTTAAAGGTATGGGAAAACAAGGATGAGTTGTGTGCCATGACTGTTGATAGAGCGGGTGTAATGATCAAAGAATGGCAACAAGCTTGTGATATCCGAACTGGTTCGCATCAGATAGGTACTGCTAGTGCACCAATTCTGCAGCAGCACAACACTGATGTGCAGCTGCCTTCTACGCGTGTTCAGTGGCAGCGTCCTCCCGAGGACGTCTCAAATGTAACGTGGATGCAGGATTTTCTACTGCTATGAACAGAACAGGATCGGTATATGTGTAAGAGACGACGATGGTGCGTTTGTGCTTGCCAAAACTATCACTTTTGATGTAATTCACTCAGTTCATGTTGGCGAGGCGTTGGGATTGTACTATGCAATGGAATGGCTCAGTGATATGCAACTCCA
>Ga0099826_10002266_pt1 | contig 12304 bp, 3 predicted proteins | sample Mtrugardesep15_FD_76830 | JGI IMG/M metagenome (GOLD analysis project Ga0099826, IMG submission 76830) | Root nodule microbial communities of legume samples collected from California, USA - M. trunc garden sep15 | ecosystem: Host-associated > Plants > Roots > Nodule | place: USA: California...
GACGGTACCTCATTCAATCCCTCTTTCGAGTTCAGAGAACACGAGATAACCCCTCCACTAAGTAGCCTAAACACACCAAAGTCAGATGACCAGCTTTTGTTAATTGCCTGCAAACTATCTTGAGCTAATTCTACACAATGTGGACTTTTGAACTGATTACCAGATTCTTCTACAGACGCTTCCTTTTTAATTTTATCACCGCGAAAAAACCCATCCAACAATGAAGGAAAGCAAAACAAATGACTGCTTGGACACACATTTCCAAAACCGTTGTGGGCAGCTGGAAACCCGTGGCTTAAACGAGAGTCACTAACGGCGGTGTCTGAAGAATCGAAATGGTAACTTTTTTCAAAAGATGCACAGGCATCATCGTCTGGTGAATTCTGTACACCATTCACAGAGCATAATCCATATGCAACAAAGTAATATAAGATAAATAACAGAACCACATGACAAGTGAATTTTCTGGCCAGCTGCAACAATCCCCTGTTCGAACCACAAATACATGTTAGATTTTTTCACGTCATAAAAAACAACTATAGCACAAAATGCCTTCATTGCCAGAAAATAATGAGTTTAATTTTGATACACTGTAACAAAATCACAACCAATCATATGATCAAACTAAGAGTTACAATTGATTGACAATATAAAAAATAATTAACCGACGGTGCATATGAATTAAATATGAAAATAATACACACATTTCTACAAACATAAAAATATCAAGTAACCAAATATTTTCCTATTCATAATTTCATTTGGCTCCAAAAGAAAATGAAAAGACATTTTGAGAGATATATCATTTAACAAAATCTTACATTAATTTATAAATAAATAGCAAAAGGCTGCACAAAAAGGGTAATGTTTAAAAATTGAAATGGCCCAGTTACTAAGCTACCAAAATTTAATCTAACAAATTGCAGTTACACTTCACAGCATTGATTACAAAACAAGTAATTCCAATCTTGACACAAGCACCATGTGTTACATACGTTAGATTAATACCAATACCAAGCAGCATATAATGCCAAAAGTAAATAAATAAACAGCATGTACACAAAGATAGGAACCAATTATAGGAATTCAGCTTAACATGCTAGAAATAGAAAAGACAAGAACCCTTATCACCCACCTATGTGAAAACTCAAAAGTTTAATTAATTATCATACCAAACTTGCTTAAAACCAATCATCTATAATAAGAAAAATATAAACTTTGTAAACAAAATATACCATAAATAAACACTTAAATAAACCATTTTTGCTTAACCTTAACCATAAACTCAAATTTTTCATATGAAATTAATCACAGTATTCTTCACTCTAAAAACAAAAACAAAAAAAAACTAAAAAAGGAAGTATCTTTATTTAAACCATATACCATAGATGACACAAATAGAACAGTGAAGGACTGAAAATGAAAAAATGAAGAAATAATTGAAGAAAAAAAATACCCAATAAAGAAAAAACGGTGATGAAGTTGAAGAAAATGAAAAAGTTTGAAAATTGATTGAAAAAAGAAAGAAAAAGTAAAAATGGTGGAAGAAGAGAGAAAAGTAGTACCGGCGGCTGAACATGGAGAAAGGGTTGAAGAAGATGATTAGGGTTTGAAGAAAGTCCATGGAAGAGAAGAACCCATAAGAAGTTGAACCGAATTTTTTGGGATGCTGCTTGCAATAAGATGAATCAATATATGAAATGAAAAATGAATGGTTGGTTTTTGTTGTGACTAACTATGAATTTTTTTCCATATAAGTGTGGTAAAAGAACCACCATGGTTAATTAATTCAACTCGTATACTTTTATTTATTACTACTATCAAATTAATAAATGACTTCCTTTTCTAAATTATTCAATCAGATAATTTATTTTCAATTGGATATTCAACGTTCGTTACCTTTTTGACGCATCATATGTTATTACTTTACTAACGTTTGTCGAATTTTGAGGTCTGCTTTAATTTTAGTATAATTTATTATTTTTTAAAAAATTTAATAAGATAATTTATCTGGAATTGGATATTCAACGTATGTTATTTTTTTGATAGATAATGTGTTATTACTTTATTAACGTTTGTCAAGTTTTGAGGTCTGCTCAGATTTTAGTGATTCTCTGAAATCCAACTCATCTAAAAAAATTTTTATAAAAAAAATTAAGTTAGATGAGTTATGTTTATTTTATATTATTTTATTTAATCATCAAAGGTCAAAAACAAGTTTGAATGTTGCTGAAAGGCAATTTTCGATGTTTAATCTTATAATAAGGCAATCTTTATTTTTCTTAATTTTTTAAAATAAGATATTGAGTCAAAAGGTTATTGCAATGGTTTTTAAAGAAAATAGTTTCATCAATTCAATATTATTTTAATCATTGTTTTATGAGACTTTTTTGACATTCTTATATACCTCCGTGAATTATTTGTTATGTCTTCTTAACAAAGTTGAATTTGATCTTGTAAACAAAAAAAAATGAATTTGACTTTCTAATTTTCTTGAGAAAATATTTATCATTTGAATAAGAATTGATTAGTCCTTTTTGTGTAAATAAATTTAGTCATTTGAATATGAAAATTTCTTAAAAGACATGGTAACAATGAAAAATACGTGCTAAAAAATGATCTAAAACAAGCATGCCCAATCTCGAGGTTTGATTGGGAAAAGTGGCATGGCATGGCAAAGTCACTACCGAGACCACTGTTCAGTTGACTGCCAAAGCACTTTCATGGACTTTTTTTAGGGTTTTGTTAACCGGTGTCTCTGGGACACTGATTAAGAAATCTAAAAATATAAAAAACTGTCTTGAAAATATAAACTGTTATTTTTTACCACTAATTATTACATTACTTTTTAATAAAATTCTGTTTCTTTTGGATGCTTAACCAATATCTCAGAGAGAAGGGTTAACATTCTTCTTCTTTTTATGATAATAGTTTCAGGGACTTTTCCCTTTCATTGAGGAAGTTTCATAAAATATTTCAGCTAGTTTATAGTAATTTTGAGTATTAAACATCAAAATAGTACTAATTTAGAGTTTAAAGAACAATCGAAAGGGTAAAAGAATTCCCTTAAAAGGAAAAGGGTAAAAGAATTGTTGTCGATAAAAAAAAGGTAAAATGCTATAATGATGTACTTCCTCCGATTTTAATTATAATCCACTATAAACTAAAATACTTAACTTTTATAATTCATACCCCTAAAATAACTTTTGTATAATTCATTTTTTTTCACAAATGGAGTTTCCTTATCTCGGCAATTTTTCTTAGAGGAAATTAAATCTACAGTTTGGGATTGGGATAACTTGAAGAGCCTAGACTCGAATGGTGTAAATTTTGGTTTATGAAAATAATTTGTGGAAATGCTTAAAGATTTTTCAAAGTTCTTCAAGAGAACATAAGTTTTGGGAGATCCGTGAGTGGGTTAAATATCACATTTGTAGTTTTGATTTCAAAGAATATAAGTTTTCGTAAGAGAACTTAAGAACACATAAAGTAGATACTTGATTCTCAATTGAATTTTCTTATCTAAATACTTCGCCACTTAAACTAATTTATTGTTGGTATCGTAAAATTTATTTGGTAATAGAGAAAAATATATTATAATCAGAAAAATTTATTTATAAATTTCCAAGCACACATCGAAAAGCCAACATATTTAAAAAGAAACTAAAAGTATGATTTAAGATATATTTATAATTTTGTTTAAAATATGTGATAATAATTTTGTATAACCACATTTTGACAAGCATTTATACAAAAGAAAGTAAAATATAATGGTGGATTCTAGGGTGAGGGATCAATTAAATACTTCATCGGTGAACCACTCATTTTTACCGTTAGATTAAATAATCATATATGATCTCATTATTAGTTACTACACTAGATCAAAACTCTTCTCCTTGCAATCAGCCGTTTCTGTCCATCTCCTCTCAACTTCTCCATCGTCCCACAAGGAAGCACATCTCAATCTTCCAACTCTATCTTATCCAACCTTTAAGAAATCATCATATGTTTTGTTTATTCATTGTTAATTTCAATTTCAATTGGATTTCAACCGGGAATAATTTTTTGTATGGCAGTTGTTTGTACAGGTTTTTCTTCAAAATTTAAATATGGATCTTGATTACGAAAACATATTTCTAATTAAAAGTATTTTTCAGCGAAGAACGATACAGTAAAAGAGGGAAGATAAATAATATTGAGAACTAAACATTACTAAATCTGAAAACTCTTCTTTTGAATCACTCGCCATGTTGTTTGTTTGGTGATAAACTCTCTGAAACACCTTTGGATTTGTCTCTGAAACACTTTGAAGCCACTATCACCAATCAGAAGGATCATTAAAGAGCATTCTGTTACTATCACACTATTGGACAGAAGAAATATTATGTGTGAAAATCTATAAATGTTCTCAATATTATTTTTAATAAATGTAGAACATAGATTGAATCCAATGGTGATATTTTTATGGTCCACCGGTGAGAGATTTAATTGATCCCTCACCCTAGAATCCACTGATAAATAAATGAGAAATGATCTTGGAAAAAAAACACACAAATACGACATCAAGGATAATTTGACATATCAACATTAAAATTAGAGGTAGTTTTTTAAATACTCCACACACCGTCTTCCTTCGCTCTTTCTATTTGTGTATGTTCTCTCTATATTCGTTCCTCTTCTTTCCCTTCTCCTTCTTCTCTTGTTCTATATGATTCCTCCTCCTCCTCCTCCTTTTTCTCGTTTTCTCTCCATCAACCATCCGCCACCTTCCTTCCCTTCAAATTTGGACTCATGCACCATCTTTCACACCATCGTTCATGCTCCTACACCATCTCAATGTCGGATCATTTGCAGAAAGTAGTTGAGGTTTGAGGGAAGATGATTGGAGAGGAAGCGGAGATCGAAGGTTGCGGTGAGATCGAAGGGAAGATGACCAAAGAGTATACATTGCGGTGAGGTCGTAAGGAAAATGATCGGAGAGGAAGAAGAGACTGAGCAGAGATGAGAGAAAGATTGGGAAAAAAAGAAAAAATACGGTAGAAATATACAATGTTGTGTTTGTGTTATATTTTAAAGAAAATAAATATAGAAATTTTTGAAAGTAGTTGTCATGACCCGTGGATGACATGTTAAAATCCTCTCAATTTGACAAAATAAATGAAATATACAATATTGAAAGAGATGGACACAAACAATAGATAGTGAATCCTATCACTAAGTGAGTCTCACCATCATTAATTATTTTATACATTTTTTAAACTTTGTGTTTTTATCTCTCTAAATAAAAAAAATGGAAATGATTATAAAGGAAGAGAATCTTACCGTGTGGATGGCTATGCATTAATTAAGTTATTTCACTCAAAATAGATTATGTCATCATTTTTTATATCTTTATTTTTTATTTTTTATTTGTGTCTACTTTGTAACACTTTATGTTCTTTAAAAAGAACAATATTTTCTTCACCAAACCTGGAAATGTATAACCAATATTCATGAGGTAAAACAATTTTATAAGGTATAACTGCTGTAATTTAGTGCATGAATATATGAAATATCTCTTGCTAAAGTCAAAGGACATATATTGGTTTGTCTTGCTTCATCGTTAAGAATTGCTATTAGGTACGTACTATATTTCAGCTTTAGCTTTACCTATGTCAAATACTCCTTGGTCAATTTAAATTATTTTATAGACATTTGTTGAAGAAGATACGAGTGAAAAATTGTCACTATCTATTGCACTGTGGCGCCTACAATAATACGCAAGCAATAATACACACTCCCTTTTTCGTAGCCATTTGGAAAACAAAGAACGGCGCAATAAACATATACTACAAATATTTTTTTAACCTAAAACACTTTTTCTTTTTTTTAATAAAAGAGGGCTGACGCCCAACCTAAAACCCTCTTAAATACAATTTTTTTTTTATATTTCAAAGAAATTTGCATATCATATTAGTACGAAATGAAAAACCAAACAATAATATTAGCATAAAATGATATTCTCAACTGTCAAAATAATCATGTATTCACACATTTGAAACATTGACGACTATATACTCTTAATCAATTTTTTTTAAAGGATATATTTTATTTTATATTTGATATAAGGGTTTTTTTAATCTGTGCAAAATAATTAATATCCCTATTTTTATAGATTTCTCTACATCTTATTAATGACAGGTGTTTTTGAATATTTTTTTTCCTTCTCTCCTCTATTAATATTTTCCACTTTTTATTCTTCTTCCTTTAATTTTTTCTTTCTCTCCTTGTTAACATTTTCTACCTTTTATTCTTGTTTTTTTTCTTCACGTTTTAGAGTCTTTTTCTTTGAAACATAATTTTTTTTTCACATCAAACTCACTCCCATAACACATGCTACTTGCAAAAACATCAATATTTCAATGTAAAAATTGGTGAAGAGCAAGCTTATCCTATGGTGTTCCAATAACTCACTCAGGTACAACAATGGAAAAAGAACAAAAAACAGCAATTGAAAACAAAAGGTGAAATAACACTTGAAGAACAAAACGTGAAACAACAATTGAAGAACAAATGAAGAACAATTGAAATAAAGAACAAGAACAATGAAGGAAGTGACGTGAGAGCATAATAAGTTTTAGCTTTGGTGTGTTTTAATGGCAGAAGAAACAAGAATAAAACCTGAAAAGGTGAGGAGGAAGAAGAATAAAACGTGAAAAATAATATCAGAGGAGAGAAAGAAAAAATCAATTTTCAAGAAAGTGAGGTCATTAATAAGATGGGGAGAAACCTATAAAAATGAGGGCATTAATTACGCAAAATTACATAGGTTAGAAAAATCCTTGATATAATTTAAGACGTTAAGCTTAAATTTGAACTATCCAATTTTAATTCAGCGTACGCAATTGTTGTAAATGTGTAAAAAACTTGCTCCGATAAAGCATAATGCCTTTTTTGACACAATTAAAAAAAAAATACTCTTTCCATTAATTTTTATGAGAAACTAGTTTAAAATATCGCACAGGCCAAGGGAATTAATTTTTTGTATCAATGATTATAATTTATTTTTTAAAAGACATATACTACTATGTTAACCATTCCTTTATGTTAATATTTTTTTCATTGTCTTAATTCAAAGCATGAACTTTTAACTCTTAATTCCTCAACTCAACCAAACAAGTTATATTCTCTTTATTTTTTCTTTCCAAAAACCATCTTTTACATTACAATCGTTGATTAGATTTTTCTTACGATTAATACTCTATCGTTAATCGATCACTAGCGAGTCTCCTAAACCAATTACGTGCAAATACACAAACTCTCTTCGTTCCATTTTATTTATTTATTTTCATCAATATATCTCTTTTATTTCTATGCAAAAGTTACATTAGATTTATTGAATTCGTCTCGATGGATATATTTAAAATATTAAGTTTTTATAATATTTTAGTTAGATAATTAAAGATAAAAAATTATGCACTGGCATGTGCAATAGAGTCAACTGTAATACATATTATGAGACGGAGGGAGTATAATTTTTTTGTTTTTGAGGTAGTCTAATGACTAGAATTTAAGGTGAATAAATATGGTATTTGAGGTTCGAATTCCAACCCCTACATATAACAGTGCATTGTCTCTGTCAACTGAGATATGCTAACTGGACTCCTACGATATATAATTATTTAATTTTTACAAAACACTTAAAAACGTAATAGTCTAAAATTTATTTCATTTTTTATAAAAATAGTCTAAGGAAAATGAAGAAATTCATTTCCCCACTCTAAACCGAACCGAGAAAGAGAAACACATCATGATCATCGTGAAACATCTTGGCGGCGCTGTCACCGTCATCTAGGCCCGTGATAATTATCATCACTTAGTTGAATATTCTCCGTTGGATCTTAATATTGCCTCATCCACCACCGTTGGATTGCAACAACGTAAGCTGAAGCATTCATTGGTAGGGCAGCTGGGCCCCTAATAAAGGGTGTCAACAATACGACAATGAGAGCCCAACGTATTGGAGAAGATTCCTACCTTGTCCCTACCCAGATTCCCTAGGGTATACCCACACATTAACGTGACATTGTGATTCATGCTCAACCAAGTTGCATTTCGTCTGTTTCAACTCTTACAACTTCACCCCATATTAATAAGGCTATTTCCTTCAAAAAAAACAAGGCTGTTATTTCCTTAAAAAAAAGGCTATTATTGCATCCGACTGTTTTTTAAAAACATTGTTTAAAGAATTTATTATAACAATTTTTTTTGAAGAATAACAAATTTTATTTTAAACATATAAGTCAAACATATATTTCATAATGGATCCTTGTGATTTAAATTTATGTAAAAATTACTATTTTTAGTTGTTTAAACAATAATTTAAGAACATTTCTTAACATTTTTTTAGACAAATTATCAATCGAAACATTAAAATAACATACACCGAGCCGAGTTAGAGACGGTATTATTTATGAAAGAAAGATATATGAAAGTTAAAGGAAATAAAGTAATAAGAAGAGCATATTATTCCTTAAAAAAAGAAGAGCATATTATATAAAAGAAAACGTTGTTGTAAAATAATAATATAAAGAAGATATAGAAAGAAGAATATTTATGAAATTACGAAATTACATAGGTGCCCGTAGTAAGAAAAACATATCATAAACTTATCTTAATAATCTGATCATAATCATAGTAATGAAAGGGACTCATTTAGCAAATAGTTTTTCAATTCTGGCAATTTGAAAGGTTCATCGTGTTAACTGACAAATTTGTGGGGTGAAATAGTTTTTCAAATTCTGGCAATCTGATCATAGTAATGAACGCAACTCGTTTAGCAAATAGTTTGAGAGTTTAGAGGGGGGATGACTTTGAAAAAAAGAAAGAAAAAAAGTGGAACAAATTGAGAGCTTTGGGAAGAAAGAGTAAAATTCTACCAATCTAAACACTGCAGACATTGTGTATAAGCCCACTGCTGAACTAAGGGGCTTTCAACATTGCATGTAAGAATAGAAAATTGCTTTTTTTATTGCATAACTTCACATTAACACAAGTAAATTACGCAAAAACTTCCAGTGGTAGTTAACTATCGTTGGGAAAACCGGCGGCAGTTAACTGCCGTTTGCCTCTACGGTAGTTAACTGCCGTTGCGTTCTGTTATATGAACAGAACAGACATAGGAATTACCAAAACTCCATTGTTGCGTTTTTGGATTTCTCAAGTGCGATTTTCATCCATTCCAAGCATTTTGCTTAATTGTTTTGGATATTTTTTTTATGTTTTTTTATGCCGTGCACATTTTGCTTGACATTATGGTACTTTGAATAAAATTGTGTATTGAATAATTTCGATTAAACTCATGTATTTAATAATTTCGATTAAACTAACGTATTTAATAATTTCGATTAAACTCACGTAGTGAATTCGAATAAAAATTGCGTAATGAATAAATAAAATCGAAAAGTGGTAAATTTTCATTACATTACATTACATTCGGGAATGCACCTTCCAACTACAACAATTGTCTTGCCTCTGAATGGGGCAAATTCAAACTGGCGAAGCAGCAGGACTCCAAAAATTTGGATGATTTGGTAGAGTTTTTTTTAGAGAGAGAGTGAAAATTTTAGGTTTTAAGAGAAAGATGGTGATGATAGAGTGAGTGTCTGGATTCTGGCTACTGACTTGGATATATTACGAACACAACGGCAGTTAACTGCCGTTGGTGCTAGCGGTTGTTAACAGTCACCGCTTATTCCAATGGTTGTTAACAACCGATGGGGGCTTTTACGTAATTTTCTTGTGTCATTGTGAAGTTCTCAATGTCAGAAAAGCAATTTTCGTAAGAATATTACTTTTCCCACCTTATTACCTTCTCATGTCCCATATTTTTTTTTTACAAAAATGCTTAAGGAATTTCGAATTATATAATCCGAAATATGCTTAATCATAAGTGGCAATCAAAATCTCTCTCATTTCAGCAATTCTGAATTTCGCTTTTTAAAACAACAAAAAACAAAGTAAAAAAATGATAAAACATGTCAAATAAAATAAAATAAAAATACCACAAAAAAAATTCTAAAAATCAAATAAAACTAATGCAATTTTTTTCGGATTTTTATGAGAATATGAAAACTTTAAAAAAAATTAAAAATAGATCTAAATGATGGAATTTTGAATTTTGCGGGGCGGAGTCTCGTAAGAAATATCTCCTACTGGAGTCTCGATCCTTGATTTTTTTATGATTTTTCAAAAATGTTTTGGAGCAATCTGATCAAGTAGACTGAAAACCGGAATTTCGACTAAGAACAACTAACAATGACCTAAAACAGAAGATGAGAGTTAGGAAGATTAATATGGTCCTTAATTTGACTATCCATGTTTTAAACAGGCTCAAATTTTGTGCTGATATAATTCGGATTATGTAATCCAAACTGTTTTTGCCCTAAATAAGGGTGTTTATGGACTGTTGGAGTTATATAAATCGAAAAAAGTAAGGAACGTGCCATATTTTTTGGGGTGTTCAGATTATAAAATCTAAATTGATGAAAAAATCATTTCTCCACCTTAAAACAAAGGGAAAACTCAATTCAGAATATAAAATCCAAAAATCAAATGGACATTTTTGTAAAAAAAATAGAGCACCTGAGAAATGGTTAGGGTGGAAAAAATAATATTCTACATGTAGCTCTCCTAACTCTCAAGCCCACATTGATATGTAGATAAACTTGGAAGGTTGCTCCATACCCCCCCATGTTGCTCATTCCCTTAAAAAAGTCGATCATTAGATAGCTTTCAATGATTTTTTTCTTATCAAAACGTATTTTATGATAGATTAACGGAATATACGTTATGATAAATTAAACTGCTTTTGAACAATCACGAGAGGCTTATAGAGAAACCATCATAAACTTCATGGTGTTGTTTTTATATATACTAGCTTCACGGACACGCTTCCGTACTTGTTTGTCCGCTTTTTTTACTATGTTAACATGTGTAAATTATAAATGATATTTTATTTATGAAATTTTGATTTTGATTAAAATTATATTTATAGATAGTTGTGACTTTCAAATTGTAGCAAACGATGATTATTTTTTTCCAAACTTTGTTTTGGGCTTCTATGAAAATTGGGTCAATGGTGAAGTTTGGTTTGAATTGTTTTCTTAAAGAACATATTTTCCAAAGTAACATTCATTATTAATAAATTGAACCATTGAAAACACAAAATCAAATAAAATGATAAGTATTCTAGAGATTCTATTCCATCATTGAATAGAATTGTAGCGCAACTTTTGCATATACCTCATTCCAAAATATATGAAGTTAATTTTCTTTATAATTCATTTTGGAAGGAGTGTGGAGTGGATTTTTTTTATTTTTTATTTCTCACTAGTTTCCTCCAAGGGAGTCCATGTTCGAGTTATGGTTCAGATATCAAATGTAAACATCTCTTTTAGCCAATTGATATTCATATATTGATTCGTCACATTTTACAAGATTTGGTCTCTTCAAATTGGATGGTGAGATACAACATTTTTCATTTATAAGAAACACACGCTATACATTTATTATAGTAAAAGGTACAAACTGCACTAATACAATAATACATGCATGCATACTAACGAAAACCCAAACTTAGAATAAATATGGATTTTTGTGCACAGAATACATCTTATCACTAATCTTTAAATGAAATAGCATTGGAATATATAAAAGCATGTATTCCTTGATAGAAAAATAATAGCAACACACTCTAATTGATTAATTCTTTAGGGAATGCCCAACACCGGGACTATGTCCCGGCGTTGTTGGTCGAAAAGCTTCAACGGATCCCTCTAGATTTCTACCATTATTCCGCAACTGCCTTGGGCTCAAAACAACACTTCTCGTCATTGTCTCGACCGAGGCAGCTTTGGGTGAACCAATGCTCTTTCTCAAACTTCTTCCTTCTATGGAGAGTAGTTCACATGAAATCAACAAGAGTACAAAGATCAAACAACTACGAGTGGAATGTGCCATGGTTAAATCAAATTATGTGAGAATGAGAGAGTACTAATGAAGAAGGAATGCAAAAGAAGAAGAGCTAAGAGAGTTTGGTTAGGGTTTTAAAGACGGCGCTTGAGGAATTGAAAGGAAATATTTTTTGATATGTGAATGCTCACTATAGCTCATTGGTATTTAAAGACCATGAAAAGCACACGCATGTGCTCCAAACTATGAGGGAAGATTAAAAAATAATATAAATGAAAAGAACTAATGAAGAGCTAGCCAAGCATCAAGGAAGATTCCATTACCATATTCGCAATTTCAACTAAAAAATAAA
>Ga0099826_10002267_pt1 | contig 12303 bp, 9 predicted proteins | sample Mtrugardesep15_FD_76830 | JGI IMG/M metagenome (GOLD analysis project Ga0099826, IMG submission 76830) | Root nodule microbial communities of legume samples collected from California, USA - M. trunc garden sep15 | ecosystem: Host-associated > Plants > Roots > Nodule | place: USA: California...
AACTGCAGGAAGACTGTCTCTTCCAGCCCTTCCTGATTCTTGATAATAGCTTTCAATTGATTTTGACATTGTATTGTGGATGACAAATCGCTGAAAACACGTAACAAGAAAGTATAATTTGAGAAACAAAGAACTGTAAAACTCATCACTAGATTTGTAGAGCATTTAAACACATTGCATGTGATTATATTTGCTTTAGCAAAGCATTCAAATGCTGAGTTAATGGGCATATGCTATATTAATATATTTCATTTCATTCTGCAAATTGGACTATTGTGCTTATATTATATAGATTTTGCATTTATACTTCCAACCTGTTCTTAAGGAAGATCAACAAGATCTCTGGGAATTTGAAAAATTCTGCAAAATTGCAAAGGATCATTTGTATCTTATATTTAACTATGTCCATCATAGGTAGAAAGGCTTGGAGATGACTTCTTAATTCCTTGTATGCATGAAAGTTCTTTATAAATGCTAGCTAGAAAAATGCTACACTTAAGGGTTGCTCTTTTTATCATTTTGTAGGTCATCAGACTGGTAGTCGGTGATTATGCAACAAATCACTAAGAGACCATTCAGCTTGTTTATTAACTATCAGGCTACAGGATAATTTACAGAGAAGGGCATAATTTCTTTCATAAAGTGTGGAATTCCTGAACAAAGTCAATCATATGTGAATGATAACAACATCATCATAGTAGCGTAAAAAAGCATCTCAACTTACAACATCAGCTTTGTCTATCCCCATCCCAAAAGCAATAGTTGCACATACAATATGAACCTCTCCATCGTGCCATTTCTTTTGAACAGCAACTCTCTGACGGGCAGCCAAGCCAGCATGGTAATACGCTGCCTTAATTTTACATTTCTCATTCAAAAATTTTGATACGTCGACACATTCACTTTTTGAAAGGCAGTATACAATGCCACACTGACTCTTAAAACGATCCATTAGTAGCTGTCCAAGCTGCTTTAGTGGTTCCTTTGTCTTAACAATCACTTCATACTTCAAATTTGGTCTGTCAAAGCTTCTTTCAAGAACAATTGCATGTGGAATTCTTAGAGCATTTAAGATGTCCTGAAACAAATCCAAATTAAGGCAATGAAAAAGGGTCAGAAAGCTATATATACTTAACAACTAGCTGTCCATACACATTAGCAATTTACTGTTCTAATTACCTCACGAACTGGGTGAGTTGCAGTGGCGGTCAATGCCATGACAGGAACACGTGGAAAATTTTGCTTAAGAGATCCTAATCCCCGATAATCAGGCCGGAAATCGTGTCCCCATTGGCTGAAAAACATGATTTTTAATTTAAAAGTCATGAATCTGTTTTGGACAATAAAATTACATAGTTTTAACAATCTCCATCCTTAAAGGGTTCAAATCCTAGTGGAGTCACCCACATCGAGAATCTTGTTCAACCAGCCAAACCAGGGATCAGTGCCACAGTCGGTCCAGAGGGTCGAAGCTGTTGGGATACCATTGTGGACCCACTAGAGTGTCAAAGGCTCTAATTACGTTGGGTTTCAAAAATTAAATATCCATTCTGTACTGTTGAAGTATGCCTTAACTACCTGGTACTTTAACATATGTTTGTAGACCTTTGTAGTAGTACTATAATATTTTATGGCAAAACTACTCCTGCGGTCCCTTAACCTAATTTTAGGTAACAATTTAGTCTTTTATCTTTTTTTCACGTCATTTTGGTCTTTTACCCATGTTTGGATATGGATTTCAAGCTTCAAATCTATGATTTTCTTTTCCTGTGAGCCCTGTCTTAAATATATGTTAAGCCCCAAAATATTTCAAAGATTTGAAGCTTGAAAATCTATATGCAAACATGAGAGAAAGACCAATATGAGGGAAGAAAGAAAAAAAAAACCACATTGTTATCTGAAATTAAGTTAAGGAACCACGGAAGTAATTTTGCCTATTTTCATCAATCCAAATTACAGTTCTTGTAATAAAGTCAGTGAAACTTCCTAAAGAAGAAAATGTTTTGTATTCAGGTCACAATTTAATGTCTCAAAGCAGTCAAGAACTGTATCAGTCAGTACCAGTACAGAGACAAGACATAATACAGACTTCTGGCTTATGTAATGACGCATACCAACTACTTCAAAGAGGCGTGTCAGAACTCAAAATCAAGAAACGAATCCTTACTGTTTCACATTTGAACCACCCTTTCACATGCAGTTCTTTATATTTCTTTTTTTTTATTTAATAACCATTCAGTTCAAAAAGTTCTGAAATTTAGGAAGGCCGTACATTTAGTTTTAAGATATCACTATATCCAGAGTTTTTTACCATGATTAATCTGACTGTTATCACTGATCAGCCTCCTTAATGGTCACCACGAAAGCTCAATTCAAAATGACATTTATGAACCATGACACTTCACTGGTAATTAAAATTTTGGAGCTTGTTCATATTGTTTGATCAGCATGAGACAGACATATCAGAGGCACATGGGAAGAGCTACTTCAAGAAGGTTTCATTTCTAGCAAATTTATGTCTCAGAATTTCATTCAATTGCACTCATTGATGAAAGAAAAATAATCACCGTAACTGTACATGAAAAGCACAATGCATACCTAACACAGTGTGCCTCATCAACAACAAAACCTGCAAGTTGTCCCTGCGAGTTAAGAGGGAGTACCAACCAAATACACACATGAGATCTTTATAATCTAGTGCTCTGTGACTGTGTTGCATGAAATGTATTCAAATCAATAAAAATTTACCTTCTGATGCATGCATTTTAAAATTCCAATAAATGATTGGTTTCCGGCAATTCTCTCAGGTGTCACATACAAAAGCTTGCACGAAGGCTTGTCTTTTCTGTATACAAGCAAGGAAAGTACAGAGAGAAAATATTAAACACTTAAGCAATAATTACCTGAAAGGTTTTTTTAAAAATGATACTGATACTAATAGGCTATTTTCATGGGCAAGTTATAGGATACACAAGAATAGACGAGGAAGTGAATCTCACCTTAGCTCTTGGAGAACAGCTGCGGCTTGGGAAGCATTTTGTTGAGAATTTAAAAAAGTAGCAGGTATTCCAAACTTGAGGTTAAGTGTTATTATCTGATCCTGAATGAGTGAAAGCAAGGGAGATACAACTACTGTAACTCCGGGTTGAAGGGTTGCCGGAAGCTGCAAGCACAAAATAAAATTAACAGGTTCAAAAGCATATTATAAGATGATAGATAACAATGTTTCACCAATGCTGCTTGATACAAAGAAAAGTTGTGAACTAGACAATCGTCTGAAACAATATACATCTTTAGCATTTTTTAGCAGGTGCATGCTAGTTGCTTCAAAACAATATAATCATCATTGGTATTACAACTATTAAGTGGTTAGAAGAATATGTCTTACAAAGAAACATGCAAAAAGAAAATCAGGGTCTAAGAGAAAGCAATGACCTGATAGCAAAGAGATTTACCACCACCAGTGGGCATAAGAATAAAACTATCTTGTTTTTCCAAAGCTGCTTTACATGCTTGATGCTGCAGTGGTCGAAGTGTCTTATTACCAAAGATAACAACATTTGCCAATTCAATATCATCTAGCGCCTTCAATTCTTCATAACTGAGAGTACTATTTCTGTCTTTTGCAGCAAAGGAGGATTTTATTTTTCTGGAAGTTGATGAAACCGAGCCCTGAGTGATGCCACTTCTACCATTCTATAACACACTATTTCAGTATAATCTTACTTTGTCATTTTAGTCGCAATGTCACATTTATACCAGAAAATATGTCCAATGCAAATAGATTAAACAATAATATGCTGAGAATAGTCCTGAAAGTTTTTTCACAAGTTATTATTGCCATCCAAATATGCTTACATCCATTTTATATTCTTCTCTATCTTATCTTGAATTTCATATATTCCAGTTTGTTTAATCTCTGTGCATGGTTTTGATTTTGAATGAGCCTGACATATAAGCATTAGAATACAATGCAGATCCATACTAATTTTTCACCCATAGCCCGTTTCAATAAACAGAATTAAGTGCTTATAGCATAAACATTGATGGTATAAGTGTTTAAGGTAAAATAAAGTCAAACAGTTTTCATGTAAGCTATAAATTGTTTCCATAAGCTATACCTAGAAAGCTCACAAGTGACAAGTGCTTATGTCAATAGATAAACTCAAATAAGTAATTTAAACAAGCAAAATGAGCCATTTATGTTTCCTCACTTAAGGAAGCACAATTATAACTTTACTCCTATCTCTCAAGCACCAACGCTTCTGATCAAAGGTGTGTCAGGACTCCGACACCGATACATGTGATTATATTCAATTATATCATTTTCTTAAATTACTACGTCAGTGTTAGTGCCTCATAGATTCTTATTCACAAATATTTGAAATTGCAAATAAAAAACGAAATTGATTTAGCACCACTGAGTTTGTAGGATGTTGAACCCTTGAAACATCAAAGTTAGTATCCTCCTCATCGTCACTAGAACCCAACTCCACAAACTTATTCTGTTGTTTCTTAGGCGAATCGTCAATAATATCAATGAAGCATTTAGAAGCATCACCGCGGGTGTCAAGCACGTGATTCAAAGTTCCAACAGCTTGTGATTCCATTTCGTGTAAATCATCCCATTCCTCCGTATCTTGCACCGACTCCGCCAATGCCGCAAGAAAATCATCGCCGCAGTGTTCAACAGTGATAAAATCACGACCATCATCACCTTCAATAATAATCGATTAATTGAGTGAAAATGAAAGTGAAATAGTTAGTAATTGCGTACCGTAGAGAGAGACGAGACGATCGAAACATTGGTTTGCGGAGAGTTCGTCGAAGCCGATTTCGAGAGCTAAACTGATTAATCGAACTTTTTCTAACTCCAAATCGTGTTCTACTTGCTTATTGTTCTTCTTCTTTCTGCTACTGCTTCCCGTTTCCATTCCCGCGCTACTTGATTTTTTCTACCAATTCAAATTCAATTTTGCGCTTTCTATCTCTCCTCGTTTTTTCGTTGATCCGTTAAATACGGCAGCAGTAGTTTGCTAAACGAAGTCGTATCGAATTCTTTACTCCCTCGTGCAAAAAAATGACATTTTCAAGAAAATAAAACTAAGTTTTATGCTATTATTATGTTTTTTTAAAAAAATCTTTTTTTTCAAAATAAAATTAATTCAATTTGTTTTCCTTTTTATTTTCTCCATAATCATTATCCAATGAGAATTGGTTTTGCTTCTTTTCATGAAACTTATTCTAAGGAGAATACTAAAAATTATAACTCAAATAACTATGTTTTACCTTTTTTAATAAGTGTGAATTTGTGTTTTTTTCTTATAAATCGAGACGGAAGGAGTATCTTTTATAGAAAATTACTATAAAAATTAGTAGTACTTTTTTTTAACCCACAAGGTTAGTGAAGAAAATGTTTATTAATTCAAAGTTTGATCCAAAAATAAGTAAAGTTTAATCAATTATTATTTTCATTAAAAATTAAATTGATTTTCTTTTAAATGATTCGTCTTAAAAAGTATTTATTAATCACGATAGTACAATCATTTAACTATACAGGTCATTGTATTATCATATTAATAATAAGATAATTTATATTTTAGAGCTAATAAATATAAAAAATTGGGCTTCGGTCTCCTCTTGTAACAAAAAAAACTAACTATTAAAAATCATTATTAATTGATGCTACTACAATTTATATATTATCTCTACTTTTATACAATCTTTTTACTTGTGTGTATTATTTCGTGTATTTTATTTTAGTCAATTAGTTTATTGAATAGATTTTCAAATTATAATTGTAAAGAAGCGAAAAATTTAGAGTTTGAACTTCAACGCTTACATAATAATGATACATAACTTATCAATCAAGTTGCATTTACAACCCTTCTTTCCTGTATTTTTAATGAGAATCACATTTATATTCATATTAAATTAATGGTTCTCTTTTTGTTATTATATATGATAACAAAGGCGCAACACCTAAGCTTATCCTAAGAAATTTTGAATAAATACTTGTCTTAAAATAGACAAATATAAATAACTTAAAAATTTCATTGAAAGGTTTGCAACTAAATGTTCACAACTTACATTAAACTTTCAAGGATTAATAGATAAACACCAAAGTCCTAGTTTTAGATTTTTGATGACATTTGGCTCAGACTCAAAACATCAAATGAGATAAGATATTTAGATACTTCTCAATCTTTCAATATACACTGTTATCCGGAAACATTAATAATTTATTTATTTAAACTCCTTAACAAAAACTAATTTATTTTAATTCTGTATTATCGGGCGTATATTATTGTATATTTTATGTTAGTGTGTGCAAATCCAATAATCATCGGTTTGTTAATATTATTTTCTTTTTGAAGAAAAACATCAATTTGTTAGTCCTAAAATAAACGTTTTCATTGCTTATGACAGAAAAAGTTGTCAAAAATAATTGTTCAAATATCATTTCTTTAAAATAATTGTGCTTCTCTTTCTCACTTTTTATCCAAACAAACATAATTCTTTTGTCAAAACAAACAGCACAACATATTTAATTGATACATTTCTCAGCTCTTTCTCTCTTCTACTTTCTTCTCACAACAAGACATCAATGTTCCTAACCATAGGTTGACACTAAAATCCATTTTGCCTAACATGGTCATTAACCATGCCCATATGTACATTAACACATACACACATACAACTATTGGTTAAAATGTCGGTAAGACGAACAATAGAAAAAGGATCTGATCTTCGAAAATATAATTCCAAAGAAAATGAATAAATATACGATCCTTATATACATGTCATGCAAGAAAAAGAAGACATGCAAAGTACCAATCTGATTTCCACATGTGACCAAAATATACGAAGCTTTTGAAGCAACGTAAATGAAAATCAAACTCTCTCCGAAATGAATGTGCATACACCATCAACCAATAGAAAACCATGAACCGATGATGAACTAAATTTCCATCATATCCCTATACTGTATTATGTGCAAGATAAAACGGACACATTACATCCCACACATTAAGCTAGGTGAGGATCTTCTTGCATGTGATTTTGAAACGGTGAAATCCTTTCTGGAGAGAAGACTTGAGCTTACCATGAGCTGCATACAGCTTGTATGTGGCCACTCTTCGTTTTCTCTTCACATCCTTATCATTCCACCACGACAATTGGGGAGACAGCTTGCTCACGATCCCTACACGATTACGCGGAGGAGGTTCGCAATTAGAATAACAAGTAGAGGTATTGTCCCTGCTCCTTGCTACACGTATTTCCTTCTCGTGTAAGTTTCGCACACGCCCTTTAGGATTATACAAACCTGCAGCTCCATATGATGATCGAGGTTGCTGGTGTCTAATGACTTCCATCTATTCGATTTGATCTAATACCCAGTTTCTCAAATCTTAAATCTTTGATATTTGATTATATATGCCTCTCTTTTCTCTCCCTTTATCTTCCTTTCAATGTTATTTCAGTTAGATAGAGAGAAAGTAAGAGAGGGCATTGAAAGATGAAACTAAAGGATTATGTAACGCTTGCAACTGTATTTTATATGCATTTTTACTTATTATTTTTGGTAAAGATGGAAGGAAAGGTTAGAGGTGATTGTTGGAAATTGCCATCCGTTGTTGCAATAAGAGTAAGAGAATGTCTGAATTTAGCAAAGCTAATCATTCTCATTTACGTTTTAAAGTAATGTTTATTTTAGGATTCAATCTAACCGTAATAGCAACTATAAATATAGCATGTCCAAATTACCATATTTTTAAATAGTAGACATTTTGTCATAAAAAACAGGCATTATGAGAAATAGAAAATCAAAGATAGTATTCAATGAAATCTGATGGACAGAAAATATTTACATTTCATCAATAAATTATTGTTTTTCTATTTGAAAGCTTCCATCATACACGTAAATCAATTCAAATAATTACATGTCAGTTGAGGATCAATTCTTCTTGGTCTCAATCACGGCCTTGAATTTGGGACCTTCGTCTCCCACCCCTCAAAATCAGTTTTGAAGTAAACTCTCAGTTTTATGCCATCCAATACTTTCGAACACATGAGTGGTTCTTAGGAACGTAGGGTGGAAAAAGAAGTTGTCCTTCAATTTTCGGTACGTTTCTTGTACTTCTTGGTGGTTTCCGTGTGGGACTCCTGGATGGCAGTTTAAATAGTAAAAATAATTGAGTAATTAAGCATACAAAATGAGGATATTCTAATGCATGGTAAGAGTAAATGTTTACAGAGGATTTAATGTTAATCCCAGAAAAAATGATGAAACTATTAAAAACATAAACGGAAGCAACAGAATTTAGTGAAATAGAATTTGCAATAATGAAAAAGTGGTGGCTGGCTGATTATTTGACTAGGAGTGTAAGAGTATCGTTACTCACAATGCAAGACTTCCACTCATCTCCTTGATCAGGAAGTTGGCAGAATATGTGAACAAGTACTACAGCATCCAGGGCAGCATATTCAAGCTGTACATATAGAAATGTGTTGTATGACATGGTTCAAATGGATTGTATTATACATATACTGAAAAGCTCTTTTACAATATAAGGAAGTTAAATGAACTTACACTGTAAACCTTTTACACTTCACATTAGTATTCAATCATCTTTTATCATGTAGATATTTGTACAAGTATTTTAGAAAATAATACTAAAACGTAGTATTGAAGTGAAACATAATAAGATGTCGATGTAAAATTTTGTGGTTGTGCATAGTTATTAAACTAAAAAAAACTCTGCTTAGTATCACACTTGGAATTTCAGGTGACTTGTTATGTGAAACTTGTATATATTTATCACTCACTTCATGATTCATGAATATCAATGAATGTAATACAACCTCAAATATTTAATGCTTCAGAATGGCAGAATAAACTCCAAAAACTTACAATAAAGATCTATTCCCACCCCCACCCCCACCCCAACATAAATATATCAATGAAACAGTGAGTATGAATAGAAAGATGCAGAAACTAGGATTTTTACAGACAGAAACCTAAAGGGCCCCAAAGCAAATGTTGAAATAGTATTGTCAGAGAAGTTTTATGAAGACAGTATTTTTAATAGCCGAAAAAAAAGAGAGGATAAATTACTTGATTTGGAGTTAAAGGCCGTTGCTCCCAATCGCTGTTTCGTCTTGTTTTGTTTAAACCAGCACCCAGTACTTTCTGATTTATCAATAAACACACGAAATTTTGTCAAAATATGATATCACAGAAAAACGAGGGCTTTGATCATCAGTATCACCCATCCACAAATATCAGATCAACAGAAACTGAGATATGAAATATTAACTGTACATTCATAGATATAGTACCTCTGCAAGTTTAGCCAAACCACCCCGAGGATCTTTAAAAACTTTCTGGATGTCGAGCAACCTTTTATAGTTCTTGAAACATTTCAGCTCTTCATATGAATGAGCAAGTTGCTTTATATCACATTGGAAATTATACCCTGAAATACATGCCATAGAACAGCAATGGTTACTAATGTTTTTTGTGACCCAGAGTATACTTCCAATGTATATGTGAGAGACTACGTTCTCACGTCATGTCAAATGGTTGCCAATACCCTGAATATAAATCCAAGGATTAACTCAGGATTATATGTTTAAGGGGCTAAAATCTTGTCTGCTCGGACGAATACATACACTTAAGGGATACGGGTTTGATACTGTCTGATACATACCAAGCAGTTATTAATTCAGACTTACAAAGATACAAAACAATACCAAGTGCTTCATCTGTATTAGCAGGGTTGGTTATAATACAGGGTACTAGATACATGTTATCGAATCCCATCAAAAATAGCATTCTTATTCAGGTAAATATAGTCATCCCTCAAAAGTTAGGTTGATGAATTGTTCACCAAAAGTATTTTTCTGGTATATCCATGAGACTAATGAATTTAAAATTTTCATACCAAGTTTTAAAATTCCAGGTGACAGCAAAATGCGGGTCAGACAGCTGTCCAATCTTTCAGGCACCTCTCTGTGTAACTTTATCAGATCAAATATGAAGACCTTCTTTTCAGAAGCAATTTGCATGATAGAAACCTGAAACATGTAAATTTGAGGATAAAAGGAATAACAGGAGAATCAAGAGTTCAGTTTTACATTAGAAACATGTCATAGCTCAAAAAGCTAAAACCCAGACATAAATTCATACAGTTTAATTAAGCAGAGAAAAAATCCAAAGCCGATATACTACAAAAATGAAAAATATCGGTGTCCGAGACGTAGACCAGTATGTTTTTGATACTGTCTGATACGTACCCAGGAATTATTTTATTATTCTTTTTATTTTGAAAGTTTGTTCAATCCAATACTTCTTAGATCCTCTCTTAGATATGGATTAAGGATAGGACTACCACCTCTCTCCGCCGTTGTCACAACTTTGTTGGTTCTCCTTGGCGGGGAGGAAGAAAAAAGGATCAAGAACAAAGCTCTCGTTAACATTGTTACGTTGTGCGGAATTTTAATAAGTTTTTGTTATCAAGATAATTGTGCATTTCAGTTTATACATGGATACATGTGTGCACACACGTGAGTATGAATGTGTTATGCATGTGTACATGAAAGATTGTGTGTGTGTGGTGCTGCACAGCGCGCGCACACGTGTCCAGTGTGTCTTTGTGTGTGAGTATTTATGTGTGATAACATATCTAGACTGTTTCCCATCTTTGTTTCTTTTAAAAATTGGTATCCCCATCGTACTCATATTGAATTACGTATCAGGGCTTCTTAGATGATGAAGCATTAATCTATTCCAAAGATCGATTTAATTTACCTTGTTTGGCTTGCTCCCTTTCACATAATTAGGCTTCCACTCACAATCAAGACCTATGACTTTAGCATCCTCAATCTGACATGTTGCATCAAGCAAACCATCAACTTCATCAACCCAAATAATGTCTTCAACCATAAGTTCCTCAAGATGTAAATAATTTCCTTGCGGGATACTTGTTTCAAGCACTACATGACAAAAGCAGTAGTGTGATCATCATTATCTGAGAATGAAGTTACAGAGAACAGACACACTACATAACAATTAAGTAGACAACCCAAATGGTAACAACATCAATGCATGCAAGCTGCTAAAAGTGCACTAATAAACAGGAGTAAATCCTTCAAGATACAGGAACAAAAAAGGAAAATGACCGAAAAGAAACATAACTTTTGAGGCAAAAAACAAATAAGCAACCAACAACCTTAATGAAGCAAAATACGTGTTCATTAGACTATAATCTTTTCTTTATGAATTTTTGTTGATCAATAGAAACTGCCTTACCTTTAATGTCCAAAAATCTGTCTAGGGAGTACCGTTCACACAGTTCATCGACTTTTTCCATGTAACCAGCTTCCATTGCCAAATAAACCTTGAACATATAAAATTATTAGATTGTAGCATACATATTTTAAAATTTTACCCTGGCTATCAGGAATAAGAATCTGACAAGAAAAATTAATAATTACTACTCCGGAAAATCAACAAAAAAATAGTATTAACTTAATTGTATGTTCTACTATGGCCAATGCACAAGTTTTTACTCAAATGTAATCTCCTGATTTTTTATTGTTATTGTTAGAATATATAAGGTATATTATAATGATTTAGAATTATCTCATAAGATTAGTTTCTTAACTAAGAGTGTCTCAACTTTAGTTTTCATATTACTTAGTTATGAGTTGTTATTATGATTTGTTTCACTATTCAATTAGAATTAGGAGCCTTCTATCCCAATAAATAGGGGAGGTTAGTGCTTAATCTTTTTGTATTATCAAATCACCAATCATAATAATGTTTTACTTGTATTCTTTCTCTTCACTCTTTATCAAAAACCCATAACTTGCACAATTTCAAAGTAGTATCATCTTCCATGACAGTCTAACACTATTTTGTCGCCCTGTTACCGATTGTTTGGGACTGTACAACCTAATATTTGCATTCATATTTTGTTGTATATCCCCTAAGCAATTCAAATTGTACCAAGTGCATAAGTGTTAAGTTAGAGGTTGGTAAGAAACAACCCCACGTCCTATGATGCACTGAAACTGACACAGCCCATATTACCCACTGAATATGAAGAAAATAGTAAAACGTGAGAAAGAAACGTTTGTTCTGGTTTTGATATAGAATAAATACACAGATAAAAAACTAAAAATTTAACGAGGATTAAATTTTGGCTAAACTAGAGGGGAAGAAGAAACAAGTTGTCAAGTGTCATTTATAAACAACAAAATAAAGAAATCAGCATGCCAGATCATGTGAGCATTAAT
>Ga0099826_10002268_pt1 | contig 12299 bp, 5 predicted proteins | sample Mtrugardesep15_FD_76830 | JGI IMG/M metagenome (GOLD analysis project Ga0099826, IMG submission 76830) | Root nodule microbial communities of legume samples collected from California, USA - M. trunc garden sep15 | ecosystem: Host-associated > Plants > Roots > Nodule | place: USA: California...
CGATCGTGGTTAGAACAAATTCTTGTTAGGTTGGGGGGAGGGAAGGCGTGGAGGTAGCATCGCCAGTTGTGGGCGTGGGAGGAAGAGATTTGTAGAGGAGTGTAGGGAATTACTTCTTCATGTATCTTTGCTAGATACTTCTTCTGATATGTGGCAGTGGCATTTGGATCCAATATGGGGTTATTCCGTTCGTGGTGTTAATGATATGCTCATGTACATCATAATCTGGATATAAATTGGCATAAACAGATCCCTCTAAAAGTCTATATTTTTGTGTGGAGAATGCTTTGTGATAGAAAACCTACAAAATCAAATTGGGCGACTCGCAGTGTTATCTCTTCGGAGGCGCGATAGTGTGTGGTTTGATGTGGTCACATCGAGGACACTACACATTTGTTCTTGTCGTGTACAACATTCAATTCCATTTGGCCATTGGTGCGGGCGTAGATTGGTTTTGATGGGGTGAACTTTGAGGTTATTTCAGATCATTTCTTCCAATTTATTAATTACACAGGTGGTCTGAAATCGCGACGCTCCTCTTTACAGTTGATATGTCTATTGTGTGTTTGAGTTCTGTGGAATGAACACAACATTAGGTTATTTAAGAATCAAGAAAGCTTTATTTCTCAATTATTAGAAAAAGTTAATTCATACTCATTATGGTGGCTGAAAGTTAGAAAGGCTAATTTTGTTTTCGATACTCGTTTATGGTGGTCGAACCCTCTTACGTGTTTCGACATCGACTAACATTTTTGTAATTTTTGATTAACTTTTTGTATATTTAGAGGTTGTTTCGGTACGCCATGCTGAGGCGATTGCTCTACATTTTGACTTATTAAAAAAAAATATTATTTATCTAAATTACAAAAGCAACTTGTTTAAAATAATTATTTAAAAAATAGAGAGAAAAATGAAATGGAAGAAATGACAATTCCCCACTCCTCTATAATAGAAATGTTTTCGTTTGTTACATATAGCTGGACATAACATCGTATATCTACAACATCATACATCCATATGGTTTTTCAATTTTAGATAAATTACTTTTTTCTCTTTTTAAATGATTGTTCTTTCTTCTTTAAATCGATGTCCACGTTTTTCTTTTTAAAAGCTAAGTTAGTTCACTAAAATTGATTAAAAACTCGAGTCAACATAGATTCGATGTCCACATTTAATAGTACAAGATGTTGAGACTCGGTGATGAAAATATTACGTCACAATTCAAACGGTGAACAAGAAACTAACATGTATAATATTAAAGAAGTTGTTTGTGTAATTTAGATTAATAATATTTTTCTATTATTTGTACTTCTCCCCCTTAGGACGTCTCCTTTAAACGGACACAGTGACAGTAGTAGTTTGTAACCAAAAATAAAATAAAATGAAAGTAGTAGTTTACACGCTTATCGTAAAATTCAGCTACTGATCTTCCCAACGTTGTTTCGTTTTTCATGTAAAAAATTCGTAAAAGTATTTCTCCTAACTAAATTTGAAATATATAAGTTGAGGAAATTAAATTAAAAATCAATTCAAACTGAATTGTCCAGTCCTTTGTTTTAGTCAAAACCAATGTTGTTTTTTTTTTTTTTAAGAAAAGAGGGGTGAAACCTAAATCAAGATTAGTCTTCTATCATTTACTTGTTTGGAACACAACGAAGATTTCACGGTGTTTGCTTGAGAGTATAAGAAAATGAAAATATTTTTTATCAAACCATTTTGTATATTCTCTGTTATAAAATAAGTAGAAAAATAATAAATTTTCATTTCAATAAGTAGTTTTATCTTTTTCTTACGCGGGAAGAAAACTAATTTATGCAAATTTCATAATTTTTTCAAATTTTTCCCATTTTATTTTTCACCTCAAATAAAAGAAAATATTTATGTCTCTGTGAGCGTAACTCACTTGGTAAGGGATAATGCATAATATATGTAGGGGCTGAGGTTCGAACCCTAGACACCCCATTTATTCACGTTTACGGTAAATTTTTCTAGTCGCTATACTACTTTAAAAAAAAATCTATAATTTTCATAATAACTCACAAATTCCCATAAATTTAGCTCAATTGGTAAGACAATGCATAATATATACATAAAGTGTAGTTTGAACTACAAACACGTCACTTATTCATCGTAAGATGAATTCCTAACCCTAGAGCGAGTGTTCGACAAAAAAAACATCACTCACAAAAAAAGTCAAACCAATTCCTTAAAAAAAAAATACAAACAATAACAACAACAAGAAATAGTACAAACAAATGTTCGGTTGGAGTGACAAATCAAATTCCAGTGTAGCAGCGGCCATTAGGCTGACATACAAGATGCAGCCCCCTCCACCAAAATCATATCAAATTCTTATCCATTCTATCATCAACATGAGTATGGGAATCTTGAAACAGAAACTAGGTTCCATGTTTTTGTTTGTCTTTTCTCATTTTCACTTTAATGCTTCAGTTTTGGATTTTGGAATCAATATATTTTTTTGGTTACAGATTTTGGAATCAATATTATGTTCACCTTTACAAGATGGCATATTTTAACTTTTTTTTAATAAGAAATATATTTTAACTTTGACCTTTATATATATATATATAACATTTAGTTTCAACTCTACCTTTTATTCTTATATAAGCTTTTAATTTCTTTGGAGAATGGTGAGTTCGAACAAATATATTTCTTTTGAGTGCGAAAACGACAAATACTTGCACCAAAATACTACCTATATATATCAAGGAAATGATCCTCATGACTTGGGATGTTCAGCTTATAATAAGTTCCGCCGATTGGGTTGATGAACGGACACATATTAAATATAGACACATCTTAGTCGCGATTCAAACTATGAGTGAAAATAGACTAGACCAAATTAGATTTTACAAGACCATGTTTGGTCTACTGAAAATATTAAGATATAATAAGTCTAGACTATTGATTGTCATGAACTATTTTTAAGGTCAAGATCGACCTTCTTGATATTTCACTATGACATGTTAACCATATTAAGTGTTTATTTTATGATTTAACACTTAGAATAAAAATTAATATAATTGTTAGATAATATTTTTAACTCTTATTTATCATCTATACTATATATAAAGGAAACTACCCCTTTCAATACATTTTTGGGTTGGAATTTTCTTTTCAAAAATACCCTTAATTTTAAATACAAGTAACTCATATAACTAATATATAAGAATAAATATAAATATTAAAACAAATGTAACAAACATGATATGAATATATGTTTATCTGTTTTTTTTTCCTTTATTATTTAAAAAGTATAACATACTAGATGAATATATTTAGACTTACTTTTTCATTAATCCAATTATACTCTTAAGCAATTTTTTCTATAATAAATATTATTGTTCGTATCATTAAAAAAACAATAAACATTTATATTTTTATTTTTAATCAATACCAAAATTTCATAAAAAAAATACCGTTCATAATTTTCAAACGTTAGTGAAATAAAAAGAACGGAAAGACGAACACGGTGTCCGTCTTTTCGCTGGTAAGTTACTATAATATTCATATTATTGAAACTCTAATCTATTTATCCTCTTTCTTTATTTTGTTATCTCCATCATTAACATATCATCTAGATATTAGTTAGATCCTCCTTAAACAACTTCGCCACTTTTCCGTTGTTGACATCACAATAGTTTTGAGAACTTGTTTGCTTTGCTCTTTTATGATCTATCCTCCTTTTCTGTTGACCTTTTATGATTTATTCCGAAAGAAAGGGGAGGGAAAAAAACATAGAATACTATTATTTACATGTCGTTTGTATTTATTGGATTTGTTTCAAGTTTTTTTAAACCCCATATTGATTAATTGTAAGATGTATAAATGTTTTTTTTTTGACTCATATCCTTTGAGCTAGTTTTTAGCCTGAGGTTTAAGTTCATTTAATATAGCATCTTAGATGCACACGTGTTAGGATATCTCAACATTTAAGCTAACTTTTGTGTTGAAATCTAAATCTAATTGACAAACAATAATAATTCATATGATTTATAAGTACGTCCGTTTAGGGGATCGAAGTTCAATGTGGGGGCTCTTACCGGCACTCATAGGTGATTTATTTGGGGTAACAAGTGATCTTTGAGATGGATTGGGGAAGATAGTTGGTGATATATGCACAATGATGAATCAATTTTATTTTATTTTTGGATTATAAATCAATTTTTTTAAGTATGGTTCATTTTGCATGTCTGTGGAACTCGGTTTTTTTTTTTTTGAAAAGGCCAAAATGGTCTGTGGAACTCGGTTGTAACTCCACAAACACCCATATGGTTGTTTTTATCAAATAACAGAATTCATGCTCATGCTATTTAAGGAATAACTTGATTTTGCTTGTGTCAAAAAAGTGTGTCAGCTCAGAAGAGGTCAAATCCTTGTATCGGTGGCCTCTATGCTAATCTGTTTAACTAAACAATTTGTACTTTTATTAGTGACCTATGCTAATCTTTATAATTAAATAAATTTGTAACATAAAACTTGATGTTGTCCATTTAAAAAATAATTGTATGAACCAAAAAATATAGACGGTTTCCTGCCTTTTTCACTCTTAATTTAAAGATTAATTCGCCACACTCCTAAACTAAACATTAATTCACCACATTTTTATTTGGGTTATAAAACTAATCAAACATCTCCCTAAAAAAAAAAACTAATCAAACATCAAAAAGAAAAAGAAGAAAGAAAAAAAAAACCTAAGCTCTAGGGAAGAAAGTTCTTGTGACGTCATTCCTAAACAGAGCAAGGAGGGCGTGACAAGGAGATAAATGGATTAAGCAAGGAGGGCGTGACAAGGAGATAAATGGATTAAGCAATTATCATTTGAAGAAGCTCTTAATTTAACCATAAAATCTGCACATTAGTTTCCTTTTCTGAGGACAGTAGTAGTGGATAGAGAAATTGTAAGAAAATAGAAGATCCTTTATATCCTGAATTAAGACATCGTGCTTATAATAAGTTTTATGGGAATGACTGCATCAGATTAGCAAAATATCTGACGAGTTCGGAAATTGTGGAAGCCTAATTTCATTCACTAAAAAGAATTCTATATTATATTCATTTAATTTATCTATTTCATTCACTAAAAAGAATTATTTCATTCACTAAAAAGAATTCTATATTATATTCATTTAATTTATTTAAATTATTTTAGTATAAGTCATGTTAACCAGTCCTCCGGATATAATGGTTAAGAAAACTAAAAAAAGTAAGTTATAAAATAAAAACAACACTTTTTATGCTTTTGAAGAATCGACAACACAAATACCAAGTAATACTTATTACATTTGATTCCTTAACTTAATCAGTGCTCCGATACCACCGGTTAACGTTACCCTTTAGCATTACTTGTAGAGAAAGAAAATAGAAGAGTTCCACACTCACTCCATATCCAATGGAGGAATACAACGGGATCTTATAAGAGATCTCTTATATAAGATAGATAGGTTGAAAGGTCAGCATGACCCATGTTATCCGATAAGGCAAATAGTCAAGTTATTATTATAGCTTAATACCAACCAACTTCTAAGAAACACAAATAGCAAATGCCTACCAAATTAGATTAACACTATAACACACTTCAAATCCTATTCTAATTCAATTTCAATTTTGAGTACAGACAAACGGGACCACAACTTGCTATATCATAATAGTAACTTAATAAAGACGTAAATAAAGTCTTCCTTTTTCAAGCATCTGTATCAATAGTCTAAACAAAGGATAGGATAAGATTTGTTCAAGATACTGCTAAGGAAAATGTTTGGTGGTGACCATAGTTTCATAATCACTGGCCACCTATCTCATCACACTTTGTCTCGACACAAACAAATTTTTGTTGTTTATATTTCCTTGGTATTTAATGCAATTCCAATAACAATATCCACTTTGTGGAAAACAAATATCATCAAAAAAAGAAACAAAAAAAATATTGTCGATTATTATGAAGCTTTCATTACTTTGGTAGACCCACAACAAGATATGCAGGGAATATACTTCCTTACTAGCCAAAAAATAAAAGAAAGATACAAGTTGTTAATTATTCAATTCAGTAGTGAATACTATAAATTTTATTTTAACACCAAAAGAATAAAAGAAAAACTCCTCTATGTTAATGTTAATTAGTTAATCATCATCATCACCATCTTCCTCATCATCATGTTCTTGTAGATCTGCAAGAGAATAACTCCTTGACTTGAAGCTTCTAAGTCTAAGTCTCATTTCAGCAGCATAGGATTCATGCATTCTACCATGACCAATTTGAACCTGATCCTCTTGTTTCTTATCCTCAGCCAAGGAATTAGAAGAAGATGAAGATGATGAACCAGATGGCATTTTTCGAGCCTTTTCCTCGTCTTCATAATCATAATAACCATCATCATAATCATCATGATCCTCATGCACAGGCAAAAGTGGCATGGATTGAGGGTTTGACCAAGAATAGAAAGCTGATTTTCTTGTAAATTTGGATGCAATTAGAACCCTTCTTCTCTTGTTAAAAGGACTCTCTTGCTTTTGCAATTCATTCAAATTGTTTACTTGTGATAGATCTGTGAATGACTTTGATTTTCCTTCAAAATGACTTGATAATCCCCTCCTAATCAATTTCAAATATACCAAAATCAAATCAAAGTTAGAAACTAAAACAAAATTATAGAGATTAATTAAACAAATAAATGAAAAACTTGGACCAACCCAAAAACAGAATGAAAAGGAGGAGAGAGAAAGGAACAAACTTGATGGGAAGAGAGTCTTCTAAAGAATCCAATGAACCCAACCCATTTCTTCCTTTCAAGTTCAACTTGCTCTGCACTTCCTCATCGTTGTCACTGTCATCAGGAGTTCCGATCGACGATGAACTCTCCGGCTCCGATGAACCGCCGGTGAAAAACTTTGGTGGTCCCAAGAAGAGGTGGCGACCGTCGGACTGGTTGGAAGGTGGCGGAGATGAAGGAACGTCAATGGTGAAAGTAGGACCCACAAAAACTTCCATATTTTCACCAAAAAGAAAAAAGAAAAAAAAATGAGAAGAAGGTAATGATTTGGTTATTACCCTTGTCCTGTTCTTCTTCGCTTTGTCTTAGGTTTCCAAGTGAAAGGGGTGTTTGTCATCAATCTTCAGAACCAAACAGAAACAGGAACAATATAACTAACTAACTCAACCATGTATGAATTAGATTCGTTTTGTAACCACTAAAAACGGTGATGTTTTTATTTTATTTTATGTTGTTGTTCATCTATCTATAATCGTTAAAGGAAGGAAAATAGAGAAAAAGATGAGGGAAAAAAGAAGGAAATAAATGAAGTGAGTTGTTGGTGAATGAAGAATGATTATATAAATTAATAATTTTTAAATAAAATATATCTACGGATAAATACTAAGAAAAATAATAATAAGAGAAATGAGGTGAGGTAGATAGAGGAGAGAGAGAAGGGGTGGTTTGACACGTTGGGAATGACGTGGCAAGAACCTAGCCTGGATAGAATCCGTTTACCTTAATAATGTTGATCATCATCATGGTAGGAGCTAGTCTTGGTTGGACACAGCCACAAATCTTTTGTATTTAGACACACACAAAGTCAAGCAAAAATTAAAAAAAAATAAAATTATATGATATGATTTGATGTGATTAATTACTTTTTATTTAATTTTGTTAATTTCATGTGAGTGTGCCTAAATAATATTTATTTGAGATTATGTTCATGAAAGACTTTCTCGATGGGTAGGGTGTCTTACTAACTCTTATCTCTTTCATATACTTTTTTTTTTCTTTGAAAGATCTCTTTCATATACTTATCCACACTCATATCATTGCATGCTTCCTTTTATTTATGTCAAATACATCAAGTGCGTGCTACCTTATTTACCAAATTTATTTCAGGATATTTCATTGCTTTCTTCTTCTTTTTTTTGGCAAAGATATCTCTTCAGTTTTTTTAGAGATATATATATTTCGTTGAGTTGATTGCTTGGTTATATATATTTTTTAAATAGCTTAAAAAATACATACACACCTTAGCAAGGGACACACATATTATAAAATGTAAGCATTTTAATTTTAATTCATTTTTATCGAAGTTTAGAGATTTATAATATAATAATATGGGTGTTGTTGACAACATTTTTAATGAAGAAATTATTCATAAAAAGAAAATTAAAAACTTTAATTTTCAATGCAATAAATGCACAAACTTTTATCAAATCTTACCACTTTTGGTGTTTAAAGAGTGTTTATGTAACATTCGTTAATATTTCTCATATATTTCATTTGGTCATGTTTATAAGAGAAAGTTAGGTTAACAAAAGTTAATATATTTGGACTGAATTTTTAATTAAATACATCTTTTATTGACCTAAATTCTTCTTATAAATAGAACCGGAAGGAGTAATATTTTGATATATGATGTTGCGCACGGATGTGAGATCTTAACATCGACGATCTTTTTTGGTTAAAGATGCTTATGTGCTGATTTATAATTTTGAAGCGATTGAAGATTCTTATTTTTATAATGTTACATGAAACAATTTGGTTTCAACAAAGTTACGACTACTTTCTTGGAGATTATTAAATCACGCGGTTTCAACCAAAGTAAATTTAACTCGTAGAGTGATGCAAAATTTGCATCGATTTTATGTCTGGGAAGATGTTATATGAGTGAAACATCTAAACATTTGTTCTTTTATTGTCATGTGTTCGATAAATTAGGTTGAATGTTTTGTTTTTGTATGGAACTAGTTGTATTTTGTCAAATGACTGTAATTTCAAGCGGTTCAATTTATAGGTTTGATATTTCATGGTTAAAAAGTGAATAAATGTTTTAACTAGATTTGAATGACATTCATGCGGACAATCTCAAAGCATCGCAACCATGTCTAAAGTTTAACTCAATCAAGATAACATGTACTCCTATTGATTTGATTAAGCTTCTAATTTGGTCTTGATAATGTCTAAAGTTAAATGTTTTTCTTACAATTTTTATCAATGAAACTCTCAACCATTCATGTGTTTAAATGTGCCAACATCTATAACATACCATTCATTTTACTCTTGGTGTGGTGGCGTACCAATCCATAGGTTGGTGCTTTTTTTTTTTAGACTTTGCAACGTTTCAATCTTAACACTACTTATGTTTTTATTGATTGTGTTAATATATAATCTTTTTGGCGTCCTTCAAATTTTTTTTTTTTGGCATACTACGTGTTTAAATGAAAAGAGTCATGCCAATAAATGACATGACTTCATTTGTTAGGGATTCATAAAAAGAAACATTTTATAAATTTTATGTAGAAAATATTACATTTTAAAATATCAATGTGTTGTCCCTAAAATAAAAAAGACTTCTTTACCAGGTACCATTGAAGTTTGTTAGCATTTTTTATTAAATAATGAAAACTAGAAAGAGAATAGTAACAAGCCCCTAAAATATCCCTCCAGCCTATAAATATAATTTGATTTAGGTGGACTTTGCCATAATGGCAGACAGATATTCAAAACTAAGGAATTTTATTATTAAATTAATAAAATGATTAGAAATAATATAAATATTAATAGTTAGGATGAGATGAAATGAATATGATCGGAGAAAATTGGGTCAACGTAAGTGATTGTTGTTCTTGCACTAAGCTATTTGCTAATTGCGATCGTAGACCAACCTTATCCCTTTGGATAAAGTAAAGTAATCTAATCAAATCATGCACACCATGTTTGGTGCTCGGATCATCCTATCTAATAAAGCCACTGCTTGCTTAGCAAGACAACTAGTGATTGTAAAGCATGACGAAAGGAATGGTGTAGATAGAACTTTTTATGTGTATTCACATCGCAAGTCTAGACAAATCAAATTAAAAAGTTAATTAATTTAAACTAAGAGAATAATGTTCTTAAATTATATCAACTGGGCGTTTGTTGCGGTCTAAATTATATCAAAAATTTGTACGTTAATTATTCTATAATCAAAATCAAATCACACAGTTTCTTTCATAAAAAATCAAATCACGCAAACATACTATTATAACGGTTTGCGATGATCTTTTTGAAGGATTTTGGAATCCATTGAACAAGACAATATACAAAGTCACATTGAACAAGACAATATACAAAGTCATTATGTAATTAATTTATGTTCTTAGGAACCACATGTCTTAGAGATTTTGTTGAATTTCGTCTAAGAAATAAGTTCGGGTGTTTGATAGAAAAAATAAATTCAGAATATTTCATACCGATAAAAGATGATAAATGACCGCATTAAACTCTGTATATAGAGTTTGTGAGAAATTAACTATCAAATTGCCCAGTAACAATACTAACAAACTCTAACTAACCAAGTTTTAAGTTGCTTCTTTCAAAAAAAAAAAAAAAAGTTTTAAGTTGCTATTTTAACTTCTATATTTTCATAGCCCCTACAAACTCATAGTTAGAGAATTCTTAGTATGTGTTTGCAGTAAAAAAAAAATAAAAAAAAGTACCCGACAGAAATATCTCAGTAGGAAAGACAATTTTGCAGCCCAGGCTCAACAAGCTGTTTACAAGTCCGAAACAAAATTGGATTGTATAACTCTCAAAAAAGAGTTTTTTTCATCCTTCTCACCTATTTTGAATTATGAAATCTAAAATGTTTAAGGATGTTGAAGGACAAAAAGATGTTTTTTATACTGTTCATATTATAAAATTTAAAATAATATAAAACGCACGAGAACGGAGAACGGGAAAAGAAAATCTCCACAAAAAATAATTGAGCAAAAGAAAATGATAATAGTTAAACCAAGTAATGCTCATGAGAATGAAAAATGGATCACTTTTGTTCCTTGCAATGTTTGAAAACTAGTGTAACGCCCCGTGCCAAAATAAGGCCCAAAACTAATACAATTGCAAAAAGAAAATTGATCTTTAAGTTTCGAAAATTGCTCTCTAACACCCGAAAATTACATTAATACTCTCCAATGGCATTTATATGTCGTTCATTAAAGAGTTTAAAGAACTTACAAAATGGCATAAAAGATACAATTGCAAATTTCGTTGGGTTAAGCCTTCGGCAGTTATACACAATCTTTAAAGTTATTTGAGATTGGGATCCCAATTAATTGCAGGGACTTTAGGGCATAAACAATGGGGATTTATACCTTGTCTAACACTAACTTAAGTAGGTGGCATATTGTCATGGTGTGAGATTTTTAAGTACAGTTTGGAAGGTGTGTTATACTAAAGTGCACACATTCTAAATTTTTATCCATTACTTTGAACTTATGTTCAATTATCCACTTGATCTCCCTCTCCAGAATATGAGTGTAAGACCTGTTGTGGTTACGCCTCTTTATGCTCTTTCTCGGGTTCCTGTTTGAGAGGGTTCGCCTTTCTCTGCCCAACGTATCATCTCCCACTCTTGCCTAACAGAGACAGTGATTGATTTTTTTTTCCATTAATAAGACTTCTTAAACAATGATAAAACACGAGAAGTTGAGAAATCAACAATTCTACAACTATGCATACATTTTGGATTTTATAATTTGGATAGAGGAAACATATGTTTAGATTCTAAAATCCAGACAAAACTAATGGATGAAAATAAAATGCAACTTGAAAAGCGAAATAATAAAGGAAATGTGAAACCAGATGAATGAGAGGTTGATTTGGTGAAAAACGAAGGAACATCTATATGGGTATTTAAGGGTTTTATTTTTTAGGGTTTTGAGAGTGCTTGAAATTGAAAATAAAGAAGTGAGGAGAAAAAAGGAGGACAAAATGCAACTCGTCATTCAACACACCAATCCTAATCGACATAGTCTCCATAATTCTTCAAAGTGTTGTTTTCAACACACCGATCCTACATAATATTTTAAAAAAGTTATTTAAAATACATGGTTTATTTTTTGTTTTATTGTATTCGGTTAAAAGAAACATTTTAAAATTCATTCAAATTAAAAAAATATTATACTAAGATAGGTTAAATAAGTTTTTGTTCCACATCAACATCTAAAATTTCATTTTAAGTTTTGCTCTCCCGAATACTTTTCAACAAGACTTCTAATCTGTGCTTTTAAGTCAAACTCATATCTAAATTTCAGATTTATAAATTGTTGGAACACTAGTTAAATCTAGTGAGAAATTGGATAGAAAAACACAATGTAAGAACTAGTGTGTGTGACTTAAAAATGTCCCACATTGGTGACCCACCTCAACTAGTAAGTGTTTATATAAGGGAAGAGTGACCTCCAAGGGTGTGCCCTTGGGGTACCCACTTTTGTGAACGGGTGAACGCTTACAAAAACATATATATCACACGCG
>Ga0099826_10002272_pt1 | contig 12291 bp, 3 predicted proteins | sample Mtrugardesep15_FD_76830 | JGI IMG/M metagenome (GOLD analysis project Ga0099826, IMG submission 76830) | Root nodule microbial communities of legume samples collected from California, USA - M. trunc garden sep15 | ecosystem: Host-associated > Plants > Roots > Nodule | place: USA: California...
AGAGAAATTATTAAGAAAGTTTTAGAGATTAATGAGTTAGACCAAAATATGGTATATGATAGAACATTATAACGTAATTTGATTCATGTAGCCGACCTCCTTTAATGAGATAAAACTTGCTTATTGTTTTTGTTGGTAGTTCTTCCTTTACAAGTTGATTTTGTAAGAGCTAAAATTAATTAAACCTAAATTTTAAGATGATATCAGAATCCGTCAAAGATCATTGCACTTCCTGATACCAAGTTATGGCTTTCACACCACCCATATCACACACCGAATTTCAACGTCCAATCCTAAGTGTGGTAATAGTTTGTGTTAAGACTCCAACATTGGATTTCACTCGGGTCAAACTTCGAGTGTCTCGTCCTAAGTGTGATCAGGGGTGTGTGTTTAGAGAAAGAGTCTCAAAATATGTTTATTAACCGTCTTTATCTTACAAGCTGGTTTTGTAATATTTGAGTTAGACACAATATAAATTCTTACATGTTTCCCTCAACTCTCAATGCCATAATGTAAAAATTATAATGATGAAGAAAACAGAATTAGAAATGATGGAATGAATGTGTTGGTTACATGAAGAAGTTAGATTATTTGTTAATGGGTGGCATGTGGAGTGAGTTGTGTCTGTGCAGGTCGTACTGGGTTTGGAAATAACTACCATATATCAAATGACATACAGAGCTGGTTGCATTCTAGAAGTGGATGGTGGTTGTTTGGGTTCATTAAAATCTACTAGAACTAAAACGTGGCTTGTGCAGAATGTGTTATGGTAATTATAGAAAGTTTATTTCCTCTAGTCTTTTCCAAATTAATTCTTCTGCGCATAGTTTGTTTGTGTCAATTCTTGGATTAATGGATGCCTAGGTCAGGTACAATTGTGGTTCCTTTGGTGTTAGTGTTTTGTCATTTGTAATTGCAACTGTGGCTTTTAGGTGTCTGGTGCAGGCTGCTTTTGATGTTCTGGTAGTGACTGCAGGTTTGCATTATGGTTGTTCAATGGTCTTAATTTGTCTTCCAAAGATGCTTGTGAAGAGTGTTGTATCTCTTTGGCTTCTATCTAGATAAGTATTGTGCTAGGTTTGAGTGTATAAATGTTATATATGTGTCAAGATTGAGTTTTATCTTTCTATCAATTATCATCAAACGTAAATGTTTAGTTAGTAACCGGTTGTGCTTCCAAAACTCTATTTGATTAGGAGCAATAAAAAGTGACTTTTGTGTTGGATTAAAAATTTTATATGGTCCCTGTGAGCATAGTGGTTGGGACAATCCACTGTTATAGGTAGGGGTTGAAGTTCGAACTCTGAACACCCCATTTATCCATATTAAAAGATGAATTCTAGCCACTAAATTACTAGAAAAAAAATAATATTATACTAAACTTTCCTTCAAACTTGCATTGAAAGTAAACTTTATTGAAATAACGAGATAAATTACAAGAGCGTTCTACGGTGAAAAGCGATCTAAATACAAAGACTAGAAGCCTATTTATATGCACAAGGGGGTATTGTTTTCGTGTCATTTCATTAGTAATAAAGCTTAATCGTAGTAATTATACAAGACCAATGGAGTGGAGTATACAAAGTAACAACAATAATTTAAGCCTCCAAGCTCATTACGGCGGTAATGACTGCTACGACCACTTGTAACAAACTCTATTTTCATCACTCGGTGATTTCTCACGTCCTTGAGTTATGGTGATTATTGTTGTAAAAATCCTTATTTAAATCTTAAAATTCATGATTTTGCGACTTTATTCACCTTCAACAAATTCAAATCCATATTAAAATCCTAAAACATGCAAAATTATTACAAAATCGCATCAAATTCGTAGAAAATTTTAAAATTCATGCAAAATCACGGGTCAATTGACCCAATTCTAATATAAAAGACCAAGTTTGTGGACGGTTATGCCGCCACAAACCCTCTTTGTTGTTTCTTCTTTTGTTGCACGTCTCTATGTTGGTATGTTGGCTTCTTTCTTTGGTTGTTGCTCCTCTCTTTTAGTTCATCTATTTGACTACTACTTCCATCTTTATTGGTTCATTTTTTGTAGTTGCTCTCCTTGTTGATAATGAGATTAGTAGGTTTCATTTGATCTCTTATTTTCATGATTAATTTAAAACAAGCTTAAACCTTAGCAGACTTTAACTTGAGGAGGAGTGTTAGAATATTAGATGTTTTGTGTGTATATTATTTATATAAAGTATTTTTTGTTTTTTGATAGACAACCATGCATCCTGTTAATGCATCGTGAGTTTGCAGAAATAGGTTAGATAATATGTTATTGAACTTATTATAGTTAGATTACGAGTAGTCTAGTGTCTTCATGAACATAACTCAGTTGATAGAGACAATGCATTATTATATGTATGGATTAAACACCAGACACCCTATTTATTTATCTTAAAAAGTTAATTTTAGTCATTAGACTACTCGAAAGAAAAAAAGTAGTCTAATATTTTTATGTCCAACTATATATTCTCTTTGTAACCCTTATTTTTAATAGTTATGTTATTCACATTATTAAAGCGCACCTCTCTTTCTCTTTTCCTATTTTGTTATCTCTATTATTAACATGGATGAACATTGGTTCAAATCCAAAATGATACAAATTTTCGCCATATTTGATATTCAACATTTCCAACCTTGTATTAGTGATACAAAGTTACATCAATGCCATAATGTAAAAATAAAATATATAAAGATGATGCTGAAAACAAAAATACAAATGATGGAATGAATATGTTGGTTATATGAAGTTAGCTTGTTCTTAAAGGGTTGCATACTTGAAGGGGATGGTAGTTGTTTCATAAAATTTACTAGAACCAACGTGCACAATGTGTCCTTGGTAGGTGTGTGTGTGAGAATAATGAGACAAAGTTTTCTCCGTCGTTAATTAATTCTTCTGCGCATAGTTTGGTTTTAGGTTGTTTCAAAATTGATTTTACCTCTTTATGTCAAAGGTGAGTATTTGGCTAGTACCGGTTAAAAAGTACCAAATGATTTTGATTTATGTACCATCATAAAAAGTACCACCATAAATCACATAACTTCGTTTATTACAGGTCCACCGATGCCCATTGAACCTGGAGTTGTACATGTACTACGGGGGATAATGCTATCAAAACCAAAAAAGAATTTGGTTGGATTCTTTAATATAGAAATACAGTTGGGTGAGAGTATCTATTTACGTGAAAGGTTAACGAGTGCTCCGAGACACTTTTTAAGGACCATAAGTAGTAAATATTTATGAAAATGTGTGTAATCAATGTATAGTAAATCGAAATCTTTGACTTTTTTAAAGAATAATTGAATATTTTAAAATGTTTAAAGAGTGTTGTGGAAGAACTTGTTAACAAGACCTTTTTTTATTCTATTTTAATAAGGTGACACACAATAAACTGCTCTTATGGATTATACACACAAGTTTCTAGATTTACTCTTGGTTGATTATTGTTGCATGGATTGTTTGGTTGTCATTGTTATTTGCTCCACACATCTATGTTCTTATTGGCTTGAATTCACAACATTATCAATATGGCCTAGTTAACCATTTTTTGCACACTTTTACCTTTCACCTTACAAGTTGATTTTATAACAATGAGTTATGCTCAATTTAAAAATCTAATATATTATGAAAAAAAGATAAAAGGTATGTCAATTGAGTCAACCATCAAGTCACCACCATTTATATCAACACACCAAATACAATAGAGTTGGACATAAGGTGGTGTGTTGAGAAAAATCCATGTTTCACATTGAACAAAGATAAGGCATGATGAAATGAGGTTATAAAAAGTGATCACTTTTTCTTACAAGGTTATTTTTTGCGAGGATGAGTTAAATCCAATGTTAAGACATAAGGAAAAAATATAAGAGCATTTCTCAAAGTTTGTTATAGCAACAAAGTGTATTTTTGGTTAAGGATGATCGGAAATACACTAAAGTAAATACACATGAATTTTGTCCAAAACATACTATGTTTGAACAATTTTGCGGTAAAAAAATGACACAAATCCATTGACACAATTTTGCGGTAAAAAATTGCGAGAAGAAAAAAAACCTCCGCCATCCAACCAATCAAACCTTTGCTTGGACATTTTCCTTGCAAACTCAATTTCAAATATAAGACTTTGTTTGACATATACAAACAAAATGGTCTTGTACAATGCACAAATATCCTTTCCACAATTGGATCAATACGTTATATCCATTTATTTTAATTTAAATGATTAGATTTATTGATCAAAAGTGGAAATTAACTTGTGCATGATGTAAAATATATTTTGTGCATAATAATTGACCCAAATATAAATCGAAGTTTATCATAGTTCTATTGGTGGACCACCCATGATATTTTTCCAAAACGGATTTGGTGCATTACTTTTCCAACAGTTTTAATTTCAGCCGTTGAAGGGATTTGTGCCACAAGACTTCACAAAATTGTAATCTAATCCAATGACCTAAATGAAAAATTGCGTATTTTTTAAGATCTATATTACTCTATTCGGTCACATTTATAAGCAAAAATCAACTTTTTAAGTTCATTAAATAATTATTGCATCTAGTCACATTTATAGACCATGTACATTAATTATTCAATAAATTTAAAAAGTTACTTTTTGCTTATATATGTGACCAGAGGAATTATTCGTGTATCCTGACCAATAGTGTCATGTGAGTGTATTGTTAGATAAAATTCAAGTCTCACTGATTAGAGATATTAAGAGCTTATAAAATTTGGAAATCAGTGAAAATCGGTAAAGCTTAAACATTTCTCACTTTACATGTGAGTTTTACGGGCTGATACCAAACCCAAATTTTGAATACATGAACAATATTTAGAACGAGTGAAATGAGGGAAAAATATCTCTAAGGTCGCTATCATAAGTGCAACTTCAATTTCATTTGCTATTCATCAAATCTTGACTAGGATAGTGAAGAAATTTGTGTTAGATATGGTCCCATTTGTAGGTCGTTTCGTTGACAAAATTTGGCCCGTAAAGTCAGCAAAAGCTTTGCAACTCGTACATTAATTTAGTACTACATAATGTTAGTGACGTGGGGAATTTTACCAGTGATGATGCACAAAATTAAGAGCAATAAAGATTCTACAACCATTGTTAGAAGAAAACTCTGGTCGGAGCTTTCTTCATTGTACTTTTCTAAATAGAGATTTTCTTTTCTTTTTCTTAGATATGTTCATATTTATTTAGATACCTCACACACTTGGTTGAGTCTTATGTCTAAACTCAAATTCTCAAAGTATACATACTTTATGATTCATGAAATGTAGTGATATTGGGACGGATATTAACGAACAGTGACAGATTTGGATTCCTTGATGAAAAAAAAAATCACAATTAGTGTAAAAAAAATTTACATCAAACATTTAATAAAAAAAAAACATGTGTTAACGTAAAAAAGACAGTTATTTTAAAAAGAATTTAATCAGAATACCATGTAGTACAATTATTTAAAATTTAAAATGACGAGTTTCCATTATATGACATTATAGAATTATTTTACACCGTTATTGTAAAGAGGTTTACTAACTTAAACCAACAAAAAACATGAAGGTCAAAGTTAGCAAATGTGTATATTTTTATTTAAACAAAAATATCCACACACTTCTATTATAAATTATTATTAAAATAAGAGTAATTATGTAGTTTAATGTAACCATTTTATTGTCAAAATTGTTGTCTTTTTTTTAATGTTATCAAAATCGTTTTGTCATTTTTTTTTTTTGGTTGTTTAACGTTTGTAGTTGTGACATAAATATGTTCATAACAAAAGTGAGTCTAAGATAGCAAATTAGTGTAAGTTAACAAATATTTTATGATGAAAATTACTAAATCAACTCTGAAGTTATTAGTATTAAATAATAAAGATGATTGATATTTTAGTCTAAATAAAAAGATGCACATTTGCTAACTTAAACTTTTTTTTATTGGTCTAAGTTAATCAACCATTATCGTAAAACTTTTCATGTTAATAAACCATTATCATAAAACTCTTCATTATTGGTCTAAGTTAACAAACCATTATTGAGCCTTCATGTTTTTATTTATCGGTCTAAATTAACAAACTCTTATCATAAAACTACTAAACTGTTCCTTAAAATTAGAATACATTTCTTGCATTTGCATGAGTTTTGGATACATTTGTCTTTACTTCCCACGAAGACATATATACAAATACAACAATAATTTCTTTCTCTTGACAAAACTTTGTTTAAATGCACTGAAATTTAGAAAAATCAAACGCAGAGAACCAAATTTTAGACTTTTAATTGTTGTGTTTTCATGACCTGAACTCAAGATATCCGGTTAAAACTTAAAATAATAGAGACCTATGTCATAAAAACCAAGTGCTTTTAATTTTAAGTTATCAATAATATAATGATTAATTTTGTCAAAAAAATAATAAAATGATTAATGTGTTTATACATAATTTTTTGGTAGGTTTTTTAAGTGGAATTCAAACCTTAGTTACCGCAATGTTGTCTATTACTCTTACATTTTTTTTAACAAGCTAATTAATTCACTCAAATTGACACAGAAGAGTATCAAACATAAGACTTTGAGGAGATCAGCACACTTCAAAGTTTTAAACCAACACTATCAGATCAACTCAAGTGGACTATCTATTACTCTTAGAAAATTGTTCTTCTCCCAACAAAAAACGTTTGCTCCCATACAAACTGACCAAAATACCCCCTCATGAGTTAACTCATGCAGGTGTTAAACTCAACGTGACTTAAGCCATGTTTGCTACCCACATGAGTTAACTCACGCAGGTTATAATCCAGCGTTGAGTTAATTCATGTAGGTTATAACCCGTGTGAGTTAATTCATGTCTGTTATATTTCAGCTTCCGAATGTGAGTTAACTCACACGAAGGTATTTTAGTCAGTTTGTATGGAAATGAGCGTTTTTTTTTTTTTGAGAAGAGCAATTTTCTTACTCTTACTTAAGAAGAAAGAGATCCAACTTGAATGAGTTTGATGAGATTCCATGGTGTTGGCCTATCTGTAATATTCTCATATCTCATCACGTATGTTATTATATTTATGGGCAAGCTTGTTTGTTGCAACCTATGGTTTTAACAGTCATGAATATTTAATTTCTAAATAACTTACAACTTAGACATTATTGATAAGAATAAGGTTGCGTTATCCGAGTTTGCAAGATTGATCATAATAATAAGAATAAGAATATTTTGTTCCTTATTCATTTCAATAACTTAACCAACACCAAGTCTTCCCCTTTTGTGCCTTGTTCGATTCACTAACTCGACCAACCCCAATTTTTATAAGTCATATATTCTTATCACGTAGAATATTTTTGCACGATCAAACATCAAGAAAAAAATATAAATACTGTGGAAAAGAGACCATAAATTGATAGACATTAATATGTTTATTTTTAAAAATACTAAGGGAACTATCAATCATTTAACTAACATACATTTAAAGTAAACTATAAAACAAAAGTTGCCTCGTTAGCATCTTATTCACGAGAAGAAAAATTTATTGTTAATAAGATATAAATTGATGTAGACTTTTTTGTGTTCATACTTTTATTCCTTGAACCATATGTACTAAGATTTTGAAAGAAAAAAAATAATCTACTTTGCTTATATCCTCACTTTCTCAAAGAAGAATATTTTTTTTTCCTCTAATAAAGAATTTCATAGATGGAGTATAGAGTTCTATTGAAAGAAGGATGCCAATCAAATCCATGCGTAGATGCTTGCATACTTGTGGTAACGCTTGTTTGCTTAACCAAAGGGTATGCTTATTTTCATAAAAGTTATGATTAATTAAGACAGTAAAGAACCTTTTTCTTCTTTCTTTGGATGCCTCCCTTTATTATTATTATTATTATTATTATTTTGAGGGGAAAATATAATAATTATTATTATTCATTGATTTGGTCAATGACTAATCCTTGTCTGTAAATCTGATTGACCACATTTAGTTGAAGTCTCCCGTTTTAATCAAGAACGATGATACCTTACTTAAGGAATCCGAATCAACTACCATAATTTTGGTCATAAAAAACCATTTGCCTTTTGATCCTAATTAAAAGCTCTAAGCAACAATCAGTATCACTTAATTAGAACAAATATTTTTCACCCACACAACAATTATTCTTAATTTGACAAAAACAAATGATGCACATAATTAGTATAGTACACTGTCTAAATTTTAAATAGTTTGCTTATTAATGTTACTCAAATGAGTCCAAGCACAAACCTCAATTCCTGAAAACTAGAAAGATAAAACATGTTTTTGGTCCATAAGACTTACAACTAATTAAATTCTTTAAACTAAAATGATGGATCTGTTAAAACTATTCTAAACTCAAGGAAATGAAACATGAGCTCATGGTGAGGGAGGAGGGGTAGAAACACTTGCATCCTCCATTGTTAAATCAATCACAGTTGGTGTGGGGGCCTTCTTCTCAGATTTTTCCACCTTCATCTTAAATATCCGATAGGCACCTACAGCTGAGTACACCTACATTAATTGAGCTCAAAATTCAGTGACTATTGTTGCTGATTCATAAATAAACTACACAAAAAATGAACAACTTTTTGCATAAAACTAGCATCATTTTCAGCTGAAAATACCTAAACACATTATTACTTCAAAAAAAGTCCTCAAAGTTTTTGACGGTTATATTTGTCAATAGAGTTTAACTAGCATGCTCCGTCAGTGTATAATTATTTTACATATTATTGGATACACGTGTAAAATAATTTTACACCTCCATGGTCGATATTGTATTCATTACCTTAGTTTGATGAAAAATTGTACCGATGACAAATTCATGCATCCTCCATTGTGTCATCAAAGCTTGATTTCCTTGCATTCTCCAGTAAACAAATGTGTTCTTTCTCCCAATCAATTGATTGTTTGAAAGAGCAAACTCCTCGTTCCTTTCATGTATTCTCCATTCACCATTTCCAGCTCGTCTTGCATCCATATTCTCGAACCTACGGTTCCTGATATCAAAGAAATAGTACCTCATATGCTTTGAAGAGGTCCTATTATCTGCAGAAAACAAATTAAAATGACACAAGAATTTTTTTAAATGGGTTATGTAAAAATTTGATTTTTATTGATAAAACACAATGATCATAAGAAAAAGAATAAAGGGCTATAATTTCACAAACCTCTTGGCAGCTTCCATGGCTCAGTTTGAAATACATCGAATTCTGACAGGAGATTTGGAAGAGGTTGGTTACAGACTTTCCTCGTCAGATAATAATCTACAAGCTCATGATCAGTTGGATCAAACCTGAATCCAACAGGTAAATTCATACTTTCTTCCAAAACTAGCTCAGTATAATTCTTATCAACAGCCATGATTGCCACAAAAAGTTCTTAGCAAGTGAAGAAAGAGTTGTGTGGATGAATCTGAAGCAAAAGCATTGTCTTCAATTTATAGGTGGAAGAAGACATGCATTGTCTTAAATGAGAGAGAGAAAGAGAGTCTAGGATGTAGAGAGAGAAAATGTGAGACAGACAAAAATAAGGAAAATCTGCATCAATTTTTGTGTGAATTAAAAGTTTATATTTAATTTATCACTTATGAATTAAATATAAATTTTTAAGCGTTAAAATTTAAAAATTCATATTTAATTTATCACTTCTTAAAAATATTTAAACTTTTTAAGAGAGATTATTATAATGTATTAAACATGACTATTAAAAAATACATCAAAATTTTGAAGGATGCACATGAATTTATTTAAATGTATAGACCAAAAGTTGTGACGGAAAATCAATTTTAGAGATCCAAAATTGATGAAAAAATTTAGAGGGAGGAAAAACTTATTTTCTCATAAAGAAATATAGTCAAAGGAAGTACTTAACTTATTTACTTTATTAGTTGACCGTTTCTACCATTACAAATATTATCTTTATCATTATTTAATAGGGTGTAAAGACCAAATGTTAGATAAGTATCACAAAAAGTAAAAAGTATTTAGTCTAAATTTAGATCAAATACATTTGACTTTTCACTTGATTTATTTTGTATATATTTAGTTTATTTATTTTTTATTTTTAGGTTAGATTTGAATTTTATTATTTTATTTATTTTCAAAAAAAACGTTAGATGAGTAAAACAAAAAGTAAAATGTATTTGGTCTAAATTTAGATCAAATACATTTGACTTTTCACTTTATTTATTTTGTATATATTAAGTTTATTTATTTTTATTTTTAGGTTAGATATGAATTTTATTATTTTATTTATTTTCAAAATAAACGTTAGATGAGTAACACAAAAAGTAAAATGTATTTGGTCTAAATTTAGATCAAATACATTTGACTCTTCACTTTATTTATTTTGTATATATTTAAACCAACAACACGTTGACACGTGACATAACTTACACTACATAACTTACACTGCCTTAAGGCTCAGCACCTGAAGGAAAACACCAGTTCAACTGCACCGCGCCACACAGGAGCACACCCCCGCGCGAGGATCACCTTACACATGTCCTCTAACCGTCCCTAATCATGCGCCGCATAACCCGGAAGCGGTTATCCTCAACGTGCGTCTATATAAGGGTGAACTTGCTTCACCCCGAAGGTATGATTCACTTTTCACACTACCTTCTACACACTCTTTCTAAGTTTCATTACTGACTTGAGCATCAAAGTCTTAACGTGCCTGCATGCACCTTTTGTTCCACCGCAATGATTCATCGCTGCCGTACCGGAAACCTTCATTGTCACACCGGAGCACTTTCTGTCACTGTTGTCACTCATTCATCCTCACCGGACATATCCGTATGTATTAATTTAAAAGAGATGATATTTATATAACCGTTTTGATACAATTTTTGGGACAACATTTTCTTTTCTTAAAGGACAATAATAATAGGAAAGGAAATAATGATAGAAAGAGTAAGAACAATGTAAGACTGTGTGTGAGAGAGTTGTCTAAAAAATTATTCATAAATGATTGTACACATATCATTTCTCATATTTTAATGACAAATGAAAAAACAATTAATTTAATTAATAAACTTACAAGACAATTATTAATTTAACTTTTTATTTATGCAATTGGTGGTCTTTTGATTTACTTAATGGTTACGTGTAATACTATATTTCACCTAAAAAGGTTTTTTTTTTGGTTACAACCTAAAAAGGTTTAATACTATATTAATATTTTGGAAAAGAGATAATTTGCGGAAAAAAAAAATACATTTAATGATTTTGTACTATACCTGCATTAATTTTTATGTTAAAAGTATGTGTTTATAATTTAAACCCCATTTTTTTGTCAAAAAAAACCCATTTAGGTAAAATAAAAAAAATATAACCCCATTATATGGAATATGATTGATCGTACATGATCAAAAAGGGACCACCGGTGCGGTGTTTGACAGTGGTTGTATGCTCTTGATGCTGACTGGACCGATGGGGAGGTCTGTAAATGCGGACACTCCGACGCTCAAGTTAGTATTGAGTGAGAATGAGGGGTAGAGAAAATTAAGATATTCTAACCTTTGGAATTGTTGAAAGTCCCTTTTCTATAGTGTTGAGGTTGCAGGGTCGTTGTGTGACACACGTGGGAGTTCAGCGGTTACAGATTCGTGAGAATCGTAACCGCAAAAAGAGATTCACAGGAGTTACGAGGGAGACGTTATTGTTCAGTTTGAACAAGCCTTTGTTGCTCTGTGCACCTCCCTTGCGGGGCCGAGGTCAGTTGCGAGTAAAATAGTTCAAATGCATGATTTGGCCCTGTTGATATTGGACCTATGTTAATGAGCCTTTGAGCATTTGCTTGGTTCAGAACAATGATTATTTTTAGAAGATTGTTGTCTATACTTTCAACAAGGCTAAAAAACATCATGAAATGACAAAATTAACCTTTGACAGTTAACTACCGCCGATTATAACCCATCAACAGTTAACTGCCAATAGAGTTATTTTGGTATTTTTGTGATGTTTCTTAGCCTCCATTAATGTGGGAACAACAATTTTCTTATTTTTAATAGAGTAAATCTAAAACAAAACAAAAAAAAAATCCCAGTTGTAATATCCCGCTTAAATTCAGTCAATTGCAGTGTCACTTTTAACGTATCGGATGAAGTTTAGACCGAGAAGGGGTAATTTAGTAAATTCAATCCAAGTAAATACTTATATTTTTATGTGTGCCAAACCTCTCCTATTTCATTTCTCATGTACCCATTCCATTTCTCTCTTTTACTCAACTCTCATCTCCCTCTCGGCTCTCATCCCTCTCCACTCATA
>Ga0099826_10002273_pt1 | contig 12288 bp, 5 predicted proteins | sample Mtrugardesep15_FD_76830 | JGI IMG/M metagenome (GOLD analysis project Ga0099826, IMG submission 76830) | Root nodule microbial communities of legume samples collected from California, USA - M. trunc garden sep15 | ecosystem: Host-associated > Plants > Roots > Nodule | place: USA: California...
GAGGAAGTTTCACAGTGTAGCCAGGAGTCAGTTAACGCTAGTCACTTTCCGTCTGGCAGAGAGTTGAGCATTGCCGTTATACAAAATGTGGAGGAGTACAGGCAAAATGAAGAATCTAATCAATCATCATGTTCAGAGCCATATTACATGTCTCTGGATGGTGTTACTCGCCAAGAGGTTTGCTCCTCTCAATTTCTTGAGCAAAAATATTCAAACGAACCTGGGAGTTCCTCCGCAAACTTGGACTGCCAATTTAATTTACATGCTTTGCCCACCTCACTGGACTTTGGGCAGGAATCGACGCAGCTGCAAAATGATTCTTTAGCTTCTAGTGAAAGTCATGACATGATGGTTGTTCCATATGAATATCGGCCTTCATCTATGGGAAATGCTAAAGGAGAACAAAACATGTTGATAACTGATGATGAATGTTGCAGATTCCTATTTTCAGAGGCAATGACCGATGAATGTTTTTCCTCTGGAGGAGTAAATAATGTTGACTTGTCTGGATACACCTCATCTCTTTGTCATTCGTCTTTACCATCTGATAGTAGGATGATAATGTATACTGCCAAAGCAAATCAGTTGGTCGGCTCTGAGGATCAGCAGTTTGTCTCGAGGGAAGATGTTGTGAAAGATGATAGTTTAAAATTGGAGCCTGTAAGTAGTTCTGGATGTGGATCAGATACGATGCAAACTTGCTATCCAATTGATGAAAAGCCAAATGTGCATACACAACAGGAGGAAACAGGAGGAACTCTATGTTATGAACCACCCCGTTTTCCAAGCTTGGATATACCTTTCTTGAGCTGTGATCTTATACAATCTGGAGATATGCAGCAAGAATTTAGTCCCTTAGGTATCCGCCAGTTTATGATGTCTTCTATGAACTGTCTGACTCCTTTCAGATTGTGGGACTCACCTTCTCGCATTGATAGTCCGGACGCTTTGTTAAAAAGTGCTGCTAAAACTTTCACAAGTACACCGTCCATAATGAAGAAGAAGAAACGAAACCGAGACAGAGACCTTTTATCTCCACTATCAGATAGAAGAATGGAGAAGAAACATGAGATTGACATGACATCAACTTTAATTAAAAACTTTTCCCGTTTGGATGTCATGTTTGATGACAATGAGACTCAAGGTATTGAAGATGATAAAGAAAATTGTGGACCAGCTTTTAAGGCGGAGGATAAAAGTAACTCTAAGGAGAAGGTTGAGCAGCCTCCACTTGATGCCGATTCTAAGATCAAAAATGATATTGATACTACTGCTGAAATTGTAAGTACTACTTTTACTATTCGAGAAACCACCATGGTCCTTGTCTCTTTAGAATATTAGTAGTTGTAAATACTAACTTGTCACTGTGCTCCAAAATGTTATTATTCTATTGTGGTCGATTGCTGTCAAAAGTTTGCAATATTGACTTGTTATTTTTATTGGTCAGGTGCAGCAGCCTTCTCAAGTTTTGATTGAACATGATATGAATGATCCATCGTTGTATTCTCCTAATCAAGTTGGTTTGAAATCAGACAGAGTTCTAAGTTTAAGTGCTCGAAGTCATAAAAAATCAGTTTCAAGATTTAGCTCTCCTTGTGTTCGATTAAAGGAGCACGAAAGACTCTCAGTTTCTGTTACTTGTGTAAAATCCGTCTGTTCATCATCAATCCCAGGAGAGAATATGGGTGATCAAACCGGAAACGATGATGGTTTTGAAACAAATAGCATGTACTATTCTTTGAAATGATTTTATTGTTATCTAATTTTTTTTCAAAGTTTTTAATGGATCACACTGTTTCTGAGTAACTTCTTGTTTGGTTTCAGTTTTGGAGGAACGCCTTTTAGGAAAAGCTTTGAATCACCTTCAGCATGGAAATCCCCTTTGTTCATAAACACCTTTTTGACTAGTCCTAGGATTGATGCTGAAATTACTATCGAGGTACTATATGTTCTGTTGATTTAATTACCGTTGTTCTGAACTATTAGTTTCTTTCTCCTCGATTAAAGAAGTGAGCATGCGTACAGGACTACGGATGTTTCTTTAGCCCGGGTGATAAAAGCGGCTATGATGCACTTGGATGGATTAAGCAGATTGGTGAACACACTGCTGCTCAATATGCCAATGCTCTAGAGGTTTTAGAAAATGAAACTCCTAAGGCACTACCAAAAGATGCCTCTGGAGACGACCAGGAAAACAACGATCCTCATAATCAGCCTGGGAACCATTCTAAGTCGCCTTCAAATGCTTTGGTAAAACTGGACTTTATCAATGTTTCGTTTCCGTATTTTTTCAACAAAATTTCAATTTAGTCCTAAACTTGTTAGATTGAGAATAGTTTATATTTATTAGTTCAGAGACTAATTAATAGAAAGTAATCATTTAGGGGTTATTTTTTCTAGTTTTTGTCAGTTATATATCTAATATCATAAAGAAATATATTTGTTTCCAGGTGGAGCGACGCATGCTTGACTTCAGCGAATGTGGAACTCCAAATAAAGGTGATAAAGGCAAATCCTCAGCTATGAGTGTTTCAAGTCCTTCTTCGTATTTGTTGAAGGGCTGTAGATAGATAGCTGCTTGTTCATTGTTATGGCTAATGCCCCCAGCTGTTTTGCTCTTTGATGAGTAATAGTATACTTTATATATAAGATGCCGTTTATTTATAGAAAAAATTATTTTGTTGTTAAGCTTATAGTACAAGACTTGAATTTGTAAGTTTGTAACAACAACAACAAAAATTATCCTTAAGTTATGATGATTCTTGATTCTTCGGGTCTGTTTGGAACATAAAAAGGTAGAGGAAAGAAAAGCAGAAGAGGGAAGACGAGGAAAGGAATATTTATGTTATGTTTCTCCTTTGGTGTTGATAGGTGGCAAAGCGAGTAGTAGAACCTGTGTTCGACAATATAACCCGCTATTTTTAGTGGAGCGGATTGATGTTTTGAACTCGGTCATTCAAGTTGGTGCACTCTGTTTTATCTACCCAAAAAAATGGAGGATTGGCCAGTTAAAAAAAAAACTGTTCTCCCCGATGCTTTTTAAATTCGAATCAGTGAATCTAGTAGTTGTAGAATTTGTGCAATGCTGAAATAGGGACAATTCTTGCAAATCACAGTTCAAAATAAAAATAGAATGGCTTGAAGTTGTATTTTGTGGTTCTCAGTTCTCACAACATAATCTAAAGATCTGATTTAATTCATGCAGTTTATGTATTAAGGTGCAAGTTATGGGGCGTTCTGATTCTGTAAAATGAACAGTACTCCATATGTAAAATAAATAAAATAGGGACAATTATTAATTATGTTTGTTTTATTTTTTTCAATTTTAAAATGATAATCTTACTAATTATAATTCTACCCCTATAAAAAAGCCCTAAAATTGCGAAGGGTGAATATATGGATACCTAAAATTCCTATGTTCTCATGATTTCAATTTTATAAGAACTTAAACAAACATATTTAAATCGGTAGAATATCAATAATATCAAATGATACTCATTCCTCCTGCGTTCAAAGACCATACAAATGAATCAAGACAACAAAAGGAATGCCGATTTTTCTTTTCAAAATATAAGGAAAATAATTTAAACTCCTCCCTGAGTTTTTTTTTCTTTTCCTTCCATGAGGTTGAATCACGCTAGAAAAAGTTTATGAAATTTAGCTCTTACCCTCCTACATATTCGTGTATGTGTATACTCGTCATTAATTAATGCTATAATAATTTGAAAGGGAAGGTCTCTGAATAAAAATAAATTGAAAGGGAAGGGTGTACTAGAACTAACAAGGGGTGCGAATAGTTGAAAGCGAAAAGCAAGTAGGCTGAAGCAGGCCTTTCCGTTGGTAATTCCAAAACCCTAAAAATCCTACTTCAAATTTCGACATCGCTAGAACCTTCCATTCTGATCTAGAACTAGTGCCTCTAGTACCCTATTAAAACCCTAATCCATTTGTTGAATCTCATTTCCAGAAAAAAAACCTTAATCCTTCAAACCTCCATCAATGGCTAAGCGTTTGATTCCAACCTTCAACCGCATCCTCGTCGAGAAAATCATCCCTCCTTCCAAGACCTCCGCCGGTATTCTTCTCCCTGAGAAGACCTCCCAGGTTTGAAGAATTTCTCTTCGTTTTTTTTATAATTGTCTCTTTGTTAATCGATTTCGATTTAATTGATTCTGGTTTCAAAACAGCTTAATTCCGGAAAGGTTGTAGCTGTTGGACCTGGATCGAGAGACAAATCTGGGAATTTGATTCCGGTGTCTGTCAAAGAAGGTGACCACGTTCTCTTACCGGAGTATGGTGGCTCTCAAATTAAGCTTGATGACAAAGAGTTTCATTTGTTTAGGGATGAGGACATTTTGGGTATTCTGCGTGATTGAATCTTGAGTAGTGTTTGTCAGGAAATGCAAATTATGATGATTAGATTTGTTAAAATAACTTCAATTTAGTGTCCAATGTAATTTGGTGCAAACATTTGAGAGGATTTTCATTTTTCCTGGAATATTGTGATTTATGCCTCTTTTGTATTCTGAAATATTATGGCAATGGGGATAGTTTTCTTAAAATTCATGTTTTGTTTTACTACCAGCTTGATATGCTTTCATCTTAGAGAGCGTTTTGGAAGTCAAATTTAGACTCATTGATTTGTACATGTTTTGAGTTGTTATTTGTTTTCTTTTGGTTGTGAAATAATTTTAATACATGGGGCAAGGACTGCATCCTTATTTTGCAAATTGTATCTTATCATATCTGTTATCAGTATCACAACTTTAGTAAAGTTTAGGTCTTTGTCACCTTTGTTCTTGGTTTTTCAACCTAATTGTTTCTCAAAATCAAAATCAAACAATTGCTGCTGTAGATCTTTTAAGGTAGCCAATCAAAAGAACACTAATGCCTTTTTAAGCGGTCAAGAGTGGCAACATTAGCACATTGTTCTGGTTTTATCTGTCCAGCCAATTTTCTCAGCTTCAATGCAGCCTTCGAACATTCTTTGACGTCACTGTACAAGGCCAACTCCTATAATGACCCCGAACAAAATTGAAGATTTTGGAAGTTTTATATCTAGAAGACATAAAATTTATTATGAATTTGATGTTACTTTTTGAAAAATAATGTTTGTGCAACCTATAGTAATCTAAGAAGTGGTGAAATGAGTCTTTTGTTAGAGACTACGGACGTTTTTATTTTGTTGGGAATTCAATATACATCTACTAGACTTGTTTTTCTTCTTTCTGTTTTAATTGACTAGCAGCTAGAAATAAAAGTAAGGAATTTAGGTTCGAACATCAACTGTCGCAATGTCCTTACTATTTGAACTATGTTTATGACTCTCTTGATTTTTTAATCTGATAATGTTAAGTGATGAATCATGCTCCACATCTTTAGGAATGATTTAGAACAACAACGTAAACTTTTGCTTGATACAACATGAGAATCTCTATTGTTAAAAAGCGTTGCCTATGACATTAAAATTGTTGAAACTTGAAACTATGGCTCTAAATAATCACATGGCATGGTAGAATAGAGACGCAACTCAGAAAAGGTGAGGATTATCGGAGCTTGACACCCGTGATGCCATTCTGGCACATAAAAAGCTTCTAACTCAAAGTTGAGGAACTCAAAACGCAGAGATACCTCAACAAATCAAAAGAATGCAGGACAAGTGACGCAGTGCGAACTTTGCTTTGGAGACGACCATATTTACATTTGTCCTTCTGAGGAAGGTGTGAACTACTTTAACCAATTGACAAGACCAGTATCAGAATCAATACAAATAATGCCGAATTAGTTTACTCGGTAACCTGATTATTCATAAAGCTTCCATTCCTCCGTCTAAGTCCTTCGTTGCTTGGAGTTGTATACAACATACATTGACACCATATCCATATGTCATAGTTTGTTTATATAATAATGATGGATGATTAATGATGTGAAGTTCTTTTTAGTGAATTAACAAACTCGATTAACCAAGTGTGATTCAGGCATAAAATGTAGAGTTAACAAAATAGTTTGAAAGTCAATAACCATGGTGTACCTTTTTGTGGGTTATGAAAAAAATGCAGTATCAAAACAATCCAATAGCAAGGGACGTAATGAAAAATTGAAATTAGTTATGCAAAAAAACATTTGATAAAATCAATTAACCATTTTCTTTTAAGGTTTAATTCCTCTAAGGTGAATAGTTGGTAAAGTGAGAAAATCAAATATTCATATTGTAATCGGATAAGGATTCTTTAAAGTGAGTAAAATGTAAAATGTGAAAATCAGTAATTGTTATTGTAACAAACTCATGCTTTGTTATGATTAGGGGTGGAGCCATCTAATGTTCGGAGATGCAACTGAATTTCTCAATTTTTAAATTTATACATGTTATCCTATGCTTTTTCTACTTTGAAACCCCTCATATATAAGTGTTGCACCCCATATTGAACCATCTCTCTTATATTATCTAAGTAAATTACACTCTTCTTCATTTAGAGAAGCTTCAATTACACTCATATCCTCTCTTTTGTTAAAATATATATTTTTCTCCCTTGAAAAGTAAAATTTTATATTTGAATTACCACCCCTCCCTTAATAACTAAATATGCACTATACTTTAATCTATTTTAACATAAATAAATATATTATAACTAAATGTGCACTATACTTTAATCTATTTTGAGATAAATAAATATATTTATTATATGGGAAAAGTTGAATGGTGTGAGACAATAGCCGATGAATAGCAACAAATGAATAACAAACCATTCTGCAATATAGAAAACCAATGTTTGAATTTTAGATAGAAGAGAGACTCACATTTAATGCACAACACACCTTGAATAAACTAATCTATAGAAAAATTATATGAAAAATAAAAGATCACACTCGTTCAACTAAGGTCGTGGCTATGCCATTGTTATGATATATCTATACTTCCTAGATTTAATTTATTAATTAACGATTGATATTGTCCACCCATTTAGAGGAGTGAGATAAAGTGTAATTATTATTTAGAGGAGTGAGATAAAGTGTAATTATTATGTATGTTCATATAATATTAACCCTCAATTTAGTGGTACTGTTGATATGAGTTACTTTACACTCTAAAGTAAATTATTCACGCTTAATCCTTTACATTTGAGTGAATTGTGAAAAAGGAACGAAAAAAAACTTGTGTGAAAGTAGCATGACAGGACCCAAGCTTCTATTCTATCCAGGTATCTATGTATCTATGGTATGGTATGATGATTGTATTAATTGATTGATTGGCATTGTTTGCGACTTTGAGTAGTGTGAAGGAGAGGGACGACGAACTACTTCTTTGTTGGAAGTAGGTTGCTTGGTTGGTTCAGGTGAATGTATGTTGAGAAGTAGTAAGTGTATTGAATATTATGTTTGCTTGCTTTGTTCGCTTTAAGTCCCACATCGCTCAAATACTTCACGTTTTGAGTGTTTATATAGAGCAGGCTAACACTGTGGCTTGTCCCTTCGGGGACATCCGATAAAATTGGAACGATACAGAGAAGATTAGCATGGCCCCTGCGCAAGGATGACACGCACAAATCGAGAAATGGTCCAAATTTTTTTGCATTTTTTTTTCCGATTTCTTTGTTCAGTATGTTCTTCTTCCCTTTTCTGCAAATTGATTTCGTTTTCCATTTGGTGGTTCTTTTTCCCACCCTTTGATTTTCGCGTTTTGGGATTTGTTTGAAGTTTTGGAATTGGGGGTTTCTTCTTCATTCAACCTGAATTTCTATAAAATAGTGGTACTTTTTAGGTACCAGATCTATGGAGATTGGTATTACCATTGGGTTGGGGATGATCATATTGTTTTGTCAATGATGTATTATGCATGGATAGTTTCATTTTAGTCTTCTATTATGTAACCAAAAAAAAATGCTTCACTAATCCATATACCATAGCTTTCAAATATTTATTCAATGAACATTTTGATAAATGTTGAACAAACAGTCACTCGAGTCGAGTTGTTGAAACATTGTGTCATCATTCATGATTTGACGAATATTGTTACTCAGTATGCATGTATGTCATTCATATAGACAAATTTTCACCCATTTTCCCAATCAAGGGAAAAGGAAAAATATTTACATTTGTAAAAAAACGCCTATTGTTCAAAATGTCACTACTAATCTATGTCCCTCTCTTGAAGCTGCAGATTTACAGCCCATTGAAGCGAGGTGATATGCAAAAAAACATCTTCTGTGCAAGGAATTGTGAGGCCACCCATTGGATGATCATATCCGAATTCTTCCTCTGCTTGACTCAACAAGTCTTGAAATGAAGTTTGGTTTAAGTAGGACATAGGGATCACAAACCGCTTCATTTCTTCTCCGACGTACACTGCAAGATAGCCCTTTTTCACATTTGTCGCTTTTGTTGATGCTTGGCTGCTAAAGGAAGCCCTTCTTATAGCTGCTGGTAAAAGGAAGCCCATTTTAAATGTTTCAAACAACAGACTAAACCTCTCAAATTTAAGGAAAACAGTATTTATCTTTTGATGCTTGAGTATGTGAATGATTTGTGATGGAAAGTAGTAGTGTATTTATAGTCTTCAAGAGTTTCTTCAAATCCATTTCTTTGAGAAATTAAATTATTGTTATAGGATGGGCTCCATGAGATGAGGGAACACATGGTATTGTCTTTTGACGTCTCTCCATAAATCAAGGCTCAACAAGTTCAATAAGAGTGCATATATAATAAGCTCCACCATCTGAAAGAAAGGTCAGTAGAGTACCCACTTGGAAGTCAAATGAGATGGCTAGATTTAAATTAAATTTCTTTTATGGATTGTCATATTTTTTAGACATGCATTAGACATGTAACGTGTGTTCTTCCTATTGATTGCGCGGCTCAATGCCGACATATAGCTAGCTACCAAAAAATTCTGTTGTAGTGTGAATTCTAAGTTAATGGCTAGTTGGCTCATAAATGTTAGGAGGGAACTTGGAACCTGTATCAAAATCTTGGTCAGCAGTCAGAAGATAGTAGTACGTGTTTGAACCCACAGATAGCAGAAAAGCTCTGAAAATTGAATTTTGAATTTCAAAATCCGTATTTATTTCGTTTTAAATAATTGCAGTCTTTTGAGGAAAGTCTAGGAATAACTGCTTTGACATGATTATAAGGAGGACTATAGATCAAAACCTGAACTTGTACCAAAGTTTGTTCGATGACTTTTTCTGCATATAAGATAATTAGCCGGTGGAACCTGGATTCATGAAACTGCTTTAAACTGGCATGTAATGTCTTCTTCTGTACTACTATATAAGCGATGCTTTCTAGGTGAACATGTTGAGTTGTATTTAATGTTCAATAATATTTTTTATTTTTCTTTTCCTCCAAAGAAGGCCTGATGGTTTTTGTAACTCAAGTATCAGAGCCAAATTATCGTACAGTTGATGACTTACTGCTTTTAAGTGTCAGAGTTCTCCATTTAAAACAGGTTAACAGATACAAGGAGGCAAGAGATCACAGTTTAGTTTGGGTGAGTTTCTAGCTTTAAAGAATTGAGATGATATGATTATTTGACTCTTGGTTCTGTTTTTGTATGTTTAGGTTTGATTCTTAGCTAACATATACTTTTATGAACAGTTGAGGCTGCAAGGAATTCAAATTAAAGGATTTCTGTTAAATGTTTGTTTTAGGACAACAACTTTGACGAGAACTCCTTGTGATTATGTCTCCTCTACCTTTTTCCAACATCACAAGAAGAATCCAACTTAATAAATAATTGGTAAGAACTAAAGACGTTTTATTATGTGGTATATTCTTTTCGTCATTTTAATTTAACTTCTACTGGCCTGTTTTCAAAATTATATTATGTGCCAATCAGGTTGAAAATCTTTATAGGTTAAAGAAGGGTTTTCTTTAAATATTTATTTGTTTCAAATTTTGTTGTATATCCTTGTAATCTATGAAGCACGGACACTTCTCGGATTAGGCGTGTCCCGGTGTCGGACACGCGTCGTGTCCGACACCGACACTTGTAATTACACTGAATTATGTGATTTTTTCAAATTGTTAGCTGTGTCGGAGTGTCCGTGTCGTGTCCCGTGTCCGTGTCCGTATCCGTGCTTCATAGCTTGTAATATATACCAATTTTGCATCACCATATCAATGAGTATGTAATAAACGGTATCCATAAAATCAGCGCATGGCTTGTGTCTGTGCAATGCAAATATTTCAGGTGACACAGAAAACAATAGCTAAATTCACAAGAATATAGTTTTGTAAGATTCTCATTTCTGATTTCCACATAAGAGGAAACATCAAAATAAACAAAACAAAATTGTGATATACGAAAGTTGTCTCAACTAGTCAATCCTATTGTGTTATGTTATCGTTAATATGAACTTTTATGGTATGAATTTATTTATAGGCCGTTCAAGCAGGAAGTTGTATGTAAAAACACATCTTCCTTGCACGGAATTGTAAGACCACCCATTGGATGACAGTAACCAAATTCCCCTTCAGCTTGGCTCAACAATTCTTGAAATGAAAACTCATTCAAGAATGACACTGGAATCAAAAACCTCTTATTTTCCTCTCCAACATACACCGCAAAATAGCCTTTTGGGACTTCCACTTGTTTGCTAGATGATTGACTTGCACTAAATGATGAGTGTCTAATACCAGGTAAGCGAAAACCCATTCTTGTTTTGTTTCTTGACGACTGAATGATCTCAAAGAAGTAGTAGAAAAAATAAGTGAACTTGAATTATGATGCTTTAAAGTAAGAATGATTTGTGTTGTTTCTAAACCCAATGATGTGTATATATAGACTTCGAAAACCAATTGTATGGTGAATGAGTTGTTCAATGGGTTTAGTTGGAGACATGGCTCATTAATGATCACATGGCACTGTCTTGGAGGTTTTCACTTAGGATTAGGCTTGTGAAACAGACCTGTTTCAGACAATCTCTAAACATAACAATTATTTTGTCCTTGGGGATGTGACAACTGGTTGCTATTATTGCTTGAAATGCAACCAACCATGAAATATACTTCGAAGCTGTTGCCAATCTTCATATGGATCTAATCTTGCAACATGATTGAATTTTAATCTAACAATCAAAAGATCCATCATGTTTCGAGTTATCACTCTTCCACAGAACTAGCTGGATTTAAAATATGACATAGTTTGTATTCTTGCAAGCTTTACTGCATTGTAAAGGGGTAGTGTTCCAATTAACTTGGTTGTTGTTAAATCTTCTTCAAACTTGATGAGGAATTTTAACTTTTAAGCTGCTTACATTATTGTAGGATCAGTTTTTGTATTGGGATAAGTCAGCTTCAGAAAAAAAACTTGAGCTTATAGCATTTAATTCTGATCGGTGGACTTGCATCCTGGTTATCTCAGTACAAATTTTTATACATTTGCACGGAAAGTGATCATAAATTGATAACTCATAAGATATTTTGGTAGGAAATGTGGATCTAACCAATTAGGTTTGCATCACAAAGATGAGTGGTTGACACCTTACCTCAAATTAATTTGATCAGTATGGCCCATTTGAATCTCATTATTTTCAGGAAACAACAGATTTCAATCTTGAATTACGACAAAATCAAAACTTGGACTTCTATCCTCTTTTTACAGTCCCTTACAATTGACCACAATCATTGTTGTCTATGTCTGCTAAATTAATTTTGTAGGCCACCTACAGTTTTGTTATCAGAAATTTTTAGCCTTTGTAACAACCAACTCTCTCAAGTCTTAATCAATTATTCAATATTTGAGAAAAACATCTTGAGAAGTATCATGTGATCTCTTGTGAACCAAAATCTGCTTGTGTATTGTCTCCAACATGTCCCTTCAAGATCTAAATAAAGAACAATAAATATGCACAGTTGATAAATAGTGTATTTGTGTATGACTATGTATGACTAATATTTTTCTCATAATTCGTCAGGTTTCATCAATGTGAAGATAACATGTGCCATGTCTGATGCATGTCTGAAATGAAATGAGTAGGCACTATACAAGCATTGAGTTTAACATGAACCTTTCATTCCAAAGGTGGGGTTTTCACTCTTATTGAACTTACTGATCCTTAATAGTGGCATCTAAGACAACCCCATGTGATATCTCATCTCATGGCCCCCATCCTTTTAACAATCATTTCTCTAACAAAGGGATTTCAAGAAACTCTTGGAAACTATAAATATTGTGTCCTCCTTCACAACAATCACAAATCACTCAAGCAATCAAACTTGGATACTTTTATCTTACATCTGAGAAATTCATCTTATTTCTTCAAAACATTTGAAATGGGTTTCCGTTTA
>Ga0099826_10002274_pt1 | contig 12287 bp, 10 predicted proteins | sample Mtrugardesep15_FD_76830 | JGI IMG/M metagenome (GOLD analysis project Ga0099826, IMG submission 76830) | Root nodule microbial communities of legume samples collected from California, USA - M. trunc garden sep15 | ecosystem: Host-associated > Plants > Roots > Nodule | place: USA: California...
AAGAACATATGAAAACACCTTATGGTGTGTTCATAAGCTGTTTTCAGTTTATTTCCATAAGTCACAGCTTTTAGCATTTCCGAAAACAATTTGAGCTAATCCAAACAGGGCCATAATATTATTACTGTAAGAACTGTTCTGTTTTTCCTTTTTTGTTAAGGATAGTCCATATTCATGGGTAATTAGAATTAGTATTAGTATATAGTACATATTTTTAAATCATCATTTTCCTTCCTTCTAACTTGTGTGTTGATACGTTATGTTGAATGCCTAAAGATGGATGGGAAAGCCGGTGGGTAAAATCTGAATGGAAGAAAGACGAGAACTTGGCCGGGGAGTGGAACTACACTTCTGGTCAATGGAATGGAGACGCTAATGACAAAGGTAAACTAAATTGTTATGTTGAACAACCTTGTTTTTATTGTTGCTGGTGTTTAATTTGAATTGAAAATGTTATTGAGGTTGGTTTTCTCAAATGTTTGATATCTCCGCAGGTATTCAAACCAGTGAAGATTACAGATTTTATGCTATCTCTGCTGAGTTTCCTGAATTCAGCAACAAGGATAACACACTAGTCTTCCAATTTTCTGTCAAGCATGAACAGAAACTTGACTGTGGTGGTGGTTACATGAAGTTGCTTAGCGGTGATGTTGATCAGAAGAAATTTGGCGGTGATACTCCTTACAGGTGATTTATAATATCCCCTCTAGTTTGTTTCTCTTTCACGGCTAATGACCTCTTAGATTATATGGGAAAATAACTGATTTTCTTACATTCGTTACTATTTTACAGTATCATGTTTGGTCCAGATATCTGTGGTTACAGTACCAAGAAAGTACACGCTATTCTGACCTACAATGACACAAACCACTTGATCAAGAAGGATGTTCCTTGTGAGACTGACCAGCTTACTCATGTTTACACATTCATCATCCGTCCTGATGCAACCTACAGCATTTTGATCGATAATGTAGAGAAGCAAACCGGTAGTCTCTACTCTGACTGGAGTCTTCTCCCACCAAAGAAAATCAAGGACCCTGAGGCCAAAAAGGTACCCTTTTCACCTACATTTATTTATAGTTTAATTGCCAGATTCCTTGTTTTATGTATTCCTGCTTTCTAATTTCTAATCATAATTTAAATACTTACAGCCAGAAGATTGGGATGATAAGGAGTTTATTCCTGATCCTGAAGACAAGAAGCCAGAGGTAATACCTTTGTCTAAACTTTTGTGAGTTTACCATGTACTATGTGGTGTATCAGATATTGATTCTGACATCCTGTGTTTGTAGGGATACGATGACATCCCTAAAGAGGTCGCAGATCCTGATGCCAAAAAGGTTTGTTGTTTCCCGCTGCTGTTGTCCATTCATCTCTCATTATATTGTGGTGTTGCTGATTAGAATAATTGTTGTGTAGCCTGAGGACTGGGATGATGAGGAAGATGGCGAGTGGACCGCACCTACCATTGCCAACCCAGAGTACAAGGGACCATGGAAGCCAAAGGTTTGTTTGTGTGGAAACATTAATTGATGGCATATTGCAATATGTTTCGGAATTGGTTTGTTTACTAACTTCGGGTGTTACGTCTTGGCAGAAAATCAAGAACCCCAACTACAGTGGAAAGTGGAAGGCACCATTGATTGACAACCCAGGTTTGCTTTTTCATCCTTGTTTACAAAGTTGATGTTGTGTAATTGCTTTTATGTTTTGAAGTATTTTTAACATTTGAAATTTATATATTTACCAGACTTCAAGGATGACCCTGACATCTATGTTTTCCCCAAGTTGAAGTATGTTGGTATTGAATTGTGGCAGGTACAGTTTCTGTAATGTTCACTTTTTCCACATGATTTGAGCATTTTAGTTCCAAACTCTGACAAGCATGTTACTTAACTTTGCAGGTGAAATCTGGTACATTGTTTGACAATGTTGTTATTACCGATGATCCCGAGTATGCTAAGCAAGTTGCTGAAGAAACATGGGGCAAGCAGAAGGATGTAAGATGTTTTCTATTCACTCCAGCTTTTGGCCTTAAGATATAACACTTAATGGATGTTGATCTCTTTGGTGAAAATATGTTCTTGCAGGCTGAGAAGGCAGCATTTGAAGAGGCTGAGAAGAAGAAAGAAGAGGAGGTACATTTTGATTCTGAAAATCATATTGAAACATATCATCTTGTTTCAATTTAACTAGTTTTGTTTGGAAGAATATAATCTCGTCTTACACTTCCTTAACTCATTGTCAGGAATCGAAGGATGATCCAGTTGATTCTGATGCGGAAGAGGATGAGGAAGATGCCAATGAAGTTAGCCACGACTCTGATGATGAGTCAAAGGCAGAAGCTGGCGAAGACAGCGATGAAACAAATAAAGAGGACGTACATGTACGTTTTTTCATTCTGTCAAATATTTTCTTAAATCAATCTCAATAGTGAAGTCTTTAACAGTTCTTTCCCCTCCTTTTGTTTGCAGGATGAGCTCTAGGAAGTTTGCAAAGCATATGGCATATGCGGAGTGAGCAAAAGTTTTATTCCGGAGTCGAAGTTATATCTTTTTTTTAGTTGTGTAGTATTTTTCTCCTAGATAAGCAAACTGTTGAAAACTGCAAGCGAAAACTTGAGCTTGTTGCTTCATCATGTTAGACTGTTTCAGCTGATTAGAACAGAACAATGTCTTTTTGGTTCTCATTTGAATTTATCTTTTTGATGTTTTAATGAGTTTGCCAATTATGAATCTGTGTAAATCGTCTAGCTTCTAAGTCCCAAAGAATTAGCTTAAAAGTAGTTTTTAAAACCATCAATGTTATGATTTAACCAAATAACGTAGGAGTCGACATTTATTTGATTTTTTCGAAGGAATATTTCCGGCTAGTAATGGATGAAGGTTGGTAATCACGATATTTTCATTTATAAAAGAAAATCAAGTGAATTCTTCAAACAAAATAATAGACGGATAAAGAAGAAAAGATGATGTCATAATCATGGATGAGATAAAATAGTGAAGATTTACAAATTACAACAGTAGCAAGTTTTTTTTTATACAACACCAAGGAAGACATATCATTCTAATTTAGAGGAAAATCTAAGTCATTTTAATTAATTTATTTTTACAACTAATCGCTTAACTATAAATGAGTAACTTGCCATAAAGAAAATGTTACAGTCCAAGAGTGAGCTTACGTCATATTTTTCCTAAACACATGCATGCTCCCAACACTAAAATGTTACAGTACAAAAATTACATTAAAATAAAACTTATGACCATGCATTACAATGCACATCAATTGTTCTATAAAAGGGATAAAGTCATTCATGCACTTATCCTACTTCACATTAGAGATAAGATCCATATTGTTATCGTAACAAGGGTCATCTAAGTCTCAAGAATACTGTGCAACTTCATGTTATGAATACAGAGATCGTATAGTGACAACGTTTAGAGTTTTTTTTTTGTTTTTTTGTGGTGAACAACATTAGAGACATTAACCATCAAGTATAGAATTCTGATTTTGTATAAATCATAAAAGGGTTGAATTTAGAATCATCAGCTCTCAAGCTTCCTTATCTTAAACGTAACTAGAATCACTAACCCTTCAAAGCACGATGCACATCATCCTATTTCGCATCGATGAAAGAAGAAAAAATCATATTGCATATTGTGGTTGCAACAAGGGCCATAGTGTTTCATGAACACTTCCACTTTACATGTTATAAATATAAAATGTATACTAACAATTGCATTTTGGGCAATTACATCAAGTATACTAGCTTGATTAATACAATTCATATAGAAATTTATTTGTGAAAATTTTATGACAATTTTTCTCTTATACTTATTTTATAATTTATTTTTTTCTATTGCTTTGATTTTTATGTCAATATCTACATTTCTTTGTATATTTTAGTTGTCTCACAAGTTGTTAAAAAAATAATTGTTTAAATAACATTGCTCAAATTTCAAATGAGAAAAACATAAAGAATTAGACAGACTATCAAACACTTTAGAATAAAAAATAACAAAGAGCCAACTTTAATAATTATAAATAAACACACCACTTTAACCTTTATCATTTAATATTTCAAAAGATATATTCCTTCAAAGAGGAAGGAACAAAACTCGCACAACCCAAAGGACAAGTTGTTCATAGCAATAGCAACAGGAAAGTAGTATATTTATTTACAAGAAAAAAACAAAACAAAACAAGCAAATATAATTATTAGATCTTAATTGTCTCCTCCAGCGGTTGATTTTGGCTTCTTCACAATCAAAACAGGGCACTTCACATTCTGTGCACAGTGGTTGCTCACACTTCCAAGGAAAGCCCTGCATGCCATTCAACAATAATATCCAGAACCAAATTAAATTTACAATTCACAACACATGTACCTTAGCTCATTCTAACAAAAATAACTTTACAACTCAAATATAGAGGTGACATAAATCACGCATTCACGAAGTTAAATGTTGGTTGCCATAAATCAAGATCAGATAGTCGATATTTCAAGCACAAAATTTTTATGTGAAGAAAATCAAAATATGTATGAAATTTAGACGGTCTGATCTCAATAAACATTCTTGTGTAAATGTGTGGACAATTGACTCCAGCTATTTGAATATGAATTGAAATATGCACTAAATGTATTGTTTGAATTATCACAAACTCACCTCTTGATGACACCATAGCCGTGGCTTCCCATAACCAAGATATCAACACCCATTTTTTGAACAGCCTGACAGATTACATCCCTAGGGTCACCATTCTCTATCCTCGTCTCCACCTAAACCATATCACAAATTAATTATTAAATAATTAACTATAGATAAAAATGAGAAGGGACATGTACATATCTAACTAGTAACAATTGATTGATGTATATGTACATATATGTATACTTACATTTTGGACATCATTACAGACTATCTTGGCTTTCTCCAAAACACAATCAGCAACTTGTTGGCTATACTTCTCCATGGTTGCTGTTATGTCAGAAGAGAATAGATATCCTGAAACATATACATGATACAAAAATTAATTAAATGAGTTTACAAAATTAATAGAAAATTATTTGCTACGTACCATGAAATTTTGTTTAATTACCTGTGCCATCAAAGGCAGAATAAACGACACGAGGAGGCTTAACATAAAGGAGGATAAGGTGATCTTTGGAATTTTGAAAAACCAAATTCTTGAGACACCATGTGAGAGCATAAATGCTCTCTTCACCTTCATCAATAGCTACCATGATTCTTCTTCCGTTTTCTGTTATGCCAGCCATTTCACACTGCTTGATCACAAGGTTGGTTGATTGATAATTGAGCAAAGAAATATTCAGTAGTTTGTAGAGGTAGAAACTTATATATATGTGCTTCAAATTATGATCGGTCGAATAGCTGAATAATGTTAAGAATATAATATATAGTTTATTTATAGTAAGTTTTGTTACTTGAGGTAAGCACAAAAGACAAGCACCTAGTATTTATGAATGGATAATGATTTGTTTTGATAGAATCTATTGGCGGTTTCAGGGTTTGGGCATTCTGGTTTTCAGTATTTCAACACAGTGGGCCTTCAAGATTAACATGCAAACTTTAACTCTTGAATAAATAAATAACTAGATCACCTCAAAAAATAAATTAAATGATAATTATTAATTAATTTAATGATTGAAGGCAACTGTGTTGGGCAATTTTTTTATGGAAAATACTTACAGCTATTCATTAATGATAAGAGGTTCAATATAATCGGGTATATAAAAATAAACAATGAAACTAACTAGTAATATGATCTCTCCTGCAAGAACATAAGCAACTTTGTTTGCTTGTTGTCTAACAAACTCCACCCTAGAGTTGGTAAAGAAAGAACTGAATAGAGATCAACATGATGAGATAATACACCCAAATTCAGATGTATCGTCTTGATTAGCATGAAAGGCATCATAAGTAAGATTGGAATCCGTTTTAAAATCGACGTTGTCAAATTGCATATCATCCGGCCACTGCAATGCAGAATGAAGACCAAACGCTTCACCAACGTCAACAAAATAAAAGCATGGGTAACTAACAATCTTAGCCAAGACAAAAGTACCTTCTGAATCCCGAACAAAGATACCCACGCCGATACGGTTAAGATGAGAGGAAAACGCATCATTAATATTACACTTATACCTGCCCGACAAAGGGTGATGCCAACTAGAAGGTGTCGCAAATGTCGAGGTGCCAACTGCGACCGAATTTCCCCCTCCACCAGACTGTTGCAGTTGTTGTGGGGGAATAGGATCAACTACGGTGGCAACACTAGCTCGTTCAACAACTGTGGCGCTTACCTCCGTAACATTATTCCAAACTCGAAGATTTTGGTGCTTCCAAATACTCCAAGATGTTGATGTCAATCGTTGATTAAATTCAACGGAAAAAGTTTCCAACAGCAAAAAAATAAGTTGTCTAGATTGGGATTTTGCTTCAAGTTGAAAGGGAAGAGCAAAATCAAAAATCATAAAATCACAATCAAAATTGAAAGATTTTACTCAACTACTTTTGTAGAATCAATACAAGAAATCGTAAAATCGCAATCAAAATCGAATTTTTTTACCAAAACAAATACAATGTTAAATATATGTTATAAATTGTTTATAATCATAAACGACTTAGTTTAAAGTCCACAAAATACTTATAAATAAATGACTAAAAAATGGACAAAATCCTTCAAGACCCTTAAAAAAAATCTTGTGATTTTGTATGGATTTCGCGAATTTGATGTGATTTCAATAGGATTTTGCATATTTTGAGATTCTGTTATGGATTTGAGTCGTTGAAGTTTGAGATTGTGTTATGGATTTGAATCGTTGAAGGTGAATAAAATTGCATGCGACTTGCCATTTTCAGTCACCACACATTTCTTCCACTTTCAAATATACCAACGAGCCCACTGAATCTTATCGTCGGAAAGTAAAATTGTTTTATTTATTATATATGGTTCAAAATTGGAACACTCTTCTCATAAAGAAAAAATTATTGGAATACTCCGAAAATAATTGACATCAATAAATATAAAAACAATTTCTAGGCATTCATAAATACACTTGTAATATTATTTTTCAAAAAAAAATACACTTATAATATGAAGAAAAAAACTCTTTATATACCAAAAATTAACATATATAGAGTTAAAATTGTCTATATTAAAAGATGTAAACTGAAAATGTATTAATCATAATTGAGTATGTTTCAATAAGCAACTCTAATAATGCATCCTTACAGAAGAGGTTTGTGAAATTTAATATGGTATTATTAGGAAAAAAGTGTTGGAGGTTGTATGTTGATTAGGTAGAGTTGTGGTTTAAAGTCTTGTCTGCTAAATATTAGTTGAAGGTAGCGGTGGAAGGGGTTGTGCGTTACTAGCGAGGGGGTATAGATGGCAGTGATGCAAGTTGATTTAAAGAATAGGTGGGTTGCATTTTTGGAGATAGCGAGAACACTTTTTTTTTTGTGATCATTGGCATAATGGAGGGTCCTTCCTTACAATCTATATTTAAGCGACTTTTTTATTTATGTGTTGATGGTAGTGTTACAGTTGAAGAGATGAGAGGTAAGGTCGAGGGGTTGAGGGGCAAGGGCGGCGTTGGAGAAAACTTGTGTTTGCTTAGGAGGAAGAGTAATTGGACATGTGTGTTTTTCTTTTAGATAATTTTTTTTTTGCAGGATAATGTTGTTGATAAATGAGTTTGAACTCTGTTGATGTTACTCGATAAAAGATGCTTATCAGATCATCATCCAAACTGAGCAGTCTCACAACGATGTTTAATCAGATATAATCTAAAACAAATTTCTGCCTGTGAAAGTATCGTTATTCATTTGGAGAATTTTTAATAGAAGGATACTAACAAAGGATAATTTATATCGATGTGGAGTGATGAATGCGGGCTCGTTGTTATGTTCAAGAGATTGCGGGAATGAGAAATCAATAATCATCATATTTTTCTTAGACGTGACTTCTTCAATAGTATTTGCATCTTGTTCTTGGGTGGTTCAGAATTTCTACGGTTAACCTCTCACAAGTTGGTGAATTTTTCAAACCAAACTTTAGAAGATTGCTTTAGTCCATACCAAGACTTATTTAGTTTGCATACATTTGATTCAAATTTGTCTTCAAAGCTAGGATGAATGTCCATATATATATTTTCTTCTAGATTACCATTGAGATTATTGGGTCAAAAGGAGTTAGAGCATGCATTTTTGTTTTGTTTTGACTCTTTTGTTAATTCAACCACAATGCACAAGGCAATTAATAATCGTTGTGAAGCTGAAAAAATAAAGGACTTCGAGTCTATACATAAATCACACATTTTAGTATTGGGTCAAAAGGAGTGAGATCATGCATTTTTGTTTTGTTTTGACTCTTTTGTTAATTCAACCACAATGTACAAGACAATTAATAATCATTGCGAAGCTGAAAAAATAAAGGACTTCGAGTCTATACATAAATCACACATTTTTAGTATTGGGTCAAAAGCCGAGGAACATGCAACATTAGTTTATACTAGAAACATGTGTGAGAAATTTCTAAAGGAGCTTACACTTGTTAACCACTACACTAAAGAGAAGATGGAGATAAACATCTCACAATGTAAGTATCAAATATCTAATTGTTATAATGTTCAAGATGCACTTATGGTTGATATAAATTTAGAGTCAACGGATGCCGGGTGTAGTTGCCAACCTTTTGAATTCATGGGAATACTATGTAGACACATTTTAGTAAAAACCACGTTGTTTTCTCTTGACTCTCCAATTGTAGCATCTCGATTATCAACAACCTCGTTACTATGAGTTGAGCTGGCAAGAAAAGCAACATCTTGAGGGCCAAATGCACCTTTTGTTTCTTCCCTTGTTTCTTAAGAGTTAATCGTATTGCTTTCTCAAGAGTCGGGGAGTGAGACAACACCTCAATCTTCTTTAATAAATTACATTCAACATTGCAAACTTGCCTGCCTCCACCGCAAAATGTAGTGCTAAGTTCCAACTTCAAAAGCCATCTCGTTGTTGCGGTGCATCATCATCTATGATGTAAGGTCGTATGAAAGGAGAGCAATTCAAAATGCCCAACATACTCACAACACATGAGTCATTTAAGTGAAAATATTATAGCTAACGGATCAAAACAAAGATTAACAGTTAATAACAAATGTAATTATTAGTGTAGCTTATTGGTGTAATTTGATCCATAAATGCCAATACTAATAATAAAATATAATTTTTTGATTTTATTTTATTTTAAAATAATATGATTCATAATGCCAATATGTGAGCCTAGTCGTATCTCATTCATTCAAAATTGCCCATGTAGCCATGCAACATCGGATTTTGTTTGAAGGAGTTAACAACATGGATAAAAATTTAAGACGAAAAGATACAAGGGAACATCACTCGAAGAATTATTATTTTTTGGTAGAAATTCGATAAACACATTCATATAAATTACAACTGAAAATTAAAACCCATAAAAAAAAATTGAAAACCAATATAATTTTATACGAACTAAATTTTTTATTTTTTTGGTAGATATACAAAATGACAAAGCCATTATAAACTCACACACAAGTGTAGATACCGGAGTTCGAACCCCGATCATGACATCCGGTCTAACAATTTCGGCATTTTGCCAGTTGAGCTAGGACTTCTGGATTAACAACTAAAATTTTTTAAAAAAATGATTTTTGTTTTTGATAGGGAACTAAAAAATGATTAGAAATATGAAAAATATATTTAACCTAAGAATAATTATACTAAAAAAATATTCTAATATATTTTAAAAAATCTACAGACATAAAATCATTTTTGCTATTTTAATCAATTTTGAGTTGCCTCATCCACGAGTGTAAGTGTGTAACGAATCATACACAAATTTTTTTTATACGCTTGAGATTAAAAAACAAAATATATAATAATAGCATTCTGAAAATAACCATCACAAACCCTAAAACAACGAAATTCAGCATCTTATTTGAATCGCGCTTCCTCGTTACATTGATACGAACTCGCACCGATCTCAACGCCGGCAACTTCGTCGACGGCCACCGGAAACAGCCAGTAATTCCAGGTATTGTGATGGATGTGGATTGGTCTGAATCACGTTACGATGATAGAGAGGATTCTCCTGTGAGGGAGCATTATGATGATGATGGGGTAGATAGGTCTAGCAGGCATAGGAGCAAGGATAGGAAGAAGAGCGATAAGGATCACCGGAGTAAAGACCGGGATCAGGCCAAGAGGGTTTCTGAGGATGTGGAGAAGGAGAGAGGTTCCGGAAGGGAACGCAATAGGGACGAGCGCGAGAAGGAGAGGAGTAAAGATGGTAAGGTGAGGGAGAAGGATTATGATAGAGAGAAATATAGGGAGAAAGAGCGCGAGAGGGATAAGAAGGATCGAGGTAAGGATAGGGAGCGTGAGAAGGAGAGGGAGATTGAGAAGGATAGTGAGAGGGTGCGAGAGAAGGAGAGGGGGAAAGAGAAGACTAGGGATAGGGAGAGGGATAAGGGAAAGGAGCGCGAGAAACATAGAGATAGGGAAAGTTATAGAGATGGGGATCGGGATAAGGGGAAAGATAAGATTAGAGAGGAGAGGGAGACTGATCGAGAGAAAGATAGGTCGAGGGATAGAGGAAGTAGAAAGGCTCATGAGGAAGATTATGAATCGGGTAATCTTGATGATAGAGTAGATTACCATGAAAAGAGAGATGAGGATGTTGGTAAGCATGAAAAGGCTTCAAAACTCAGTCAAGATGATAAAGAGGGGGAGACTTCAGCAAACTTGTCATCAAAAGAACTTGAAGAACGTATCTTGAAGTAAGTCATTTTTTTGTTACTTCATATTTATTTTGCTTTTGCACTATGATCAAGTATTTTAAACTGTACACCCTGCTATGTAATTCATTACTTTATGCTTCAGGTCATAAACTCCTAATTATGTATTAATTGGCGAATACTGAATGCTTAGAATTTTGATGGCTCTTTTGTAGAATTCAGACAAGGTTAGTTCATGTAATTGTTGCTTATATGATGTCTTAAATTTGGGTTTAGAGCCTAACCCATCCCCACAAATTTGACTTGTTAGGCGAGGATAGTCAGTGCCAAAGCCTTATAAGCTCCATTTATGCCATATATCTAGGTAATGTCAACAAAATGAAGGTGTTGGAGGTTGCAATGAAGGCAGGCCAAAGTTGCCGCAATTAAGCTCTAGTCTATAGAGGCCGCATTGTAGTGTAGCAGCCCCTAGGTGGTACATGAAATCCCATTGTGTTGCAGCTGTAGCGCTATGAATAGCAGCAGCTATAGTGAAACTCTCGTTAAATTCTTAATGGTTTGGACTTTTTGGTCATTTCACCTTAAAACAAGCCATAATTCCTCACCTACAGGCATTCCCTCTATTTTGGTCATTTCACCCTAAAATTTTGACGGACAACAAAATATGATCACTCCTTCTCACCTTGTGTAGCTTTTTGTCGGCCTTTTTCCGTGACTTTCTGGAGGTCCTTCATGCGAATTTTTAGCGTCCCTCCGGAAACAATCACTCTGAAGCAAAACAGAATGAGAAACCAAGCTGCCCCTATAGATACCGAAAACATAGGAAAAAGTGTAGGAGGATGCAAAACAAATGAGGTCTAGTAGTGAAGAGAGTGGATGACTAAGAGCTTGGAGACAGTGATTCCATTTAAGGAATCACTTGTATATATTTAAATGCTTATGAGTTATTTTAAACCTTGGAGGCTAAAACTTAATTGCTTTATATTGGGTTTGGATATTGGTAACAATGAATTTGATTATCAGTTAAGAATTTGACTTTAATTTTTTTTATTCTTTTATATTTTAGCTTTTATATTTGTATGGTATAAATTTCTTAGATTAGGGTTCATGAGTTCATCATCCCCATTCAAACCAAAAAATGGAGTGAAAGAAATGCAAGTGACAGATACCAAATACCACTGTTTTGAAGAACAATTGAAACCCCTAATTAATTAAATGGAGATTATATATAGGAATGAATCTGAGAGCCATAAGCTATTATTGCAACCTAAACACATCAATAGAAGAGAGTAATGAGAGGGGAAGAGGGTGTTTCAGTCACCGAAATCGGTGACTGAATTAAGGGTTTAGGAGTTGGAGGTTCAAGTCCTGGCAAGGAGAACAAACCAAGATAACAATTAACATAATAACATTTGCCATTTAAAAAAAAAAATTGTAATAAGCAAATTCAAAATGCCAGTCATCCCACTTTCCGCTATCATGCTAG
>Ga0099826_10002275_pt1 | contig 12286 bp, 5 predicted proteins | sample Mtrugardesep15_FD_76830 | JGI IMG/M metagenome (GOLD analysis project Ga0099826, IMG submission 76830) | Root nodule microbial communities of legume samples collected from California, USA - M. trunc garden sep15 | ecosystem: Host-associated > Plants > Roots > Nodule | place: USA: California...
AATTTTCCTTAAAAAATTGTTAAAAAAAGAGGTTAATTAGTTTTAAAAGGTTAATCGATGTTAAGTAATATAATTTATTTTAGACCCAAAAAAAAAAAAAAGAACCGAAAACTTTCCGTTCCATTGTTTTGTTGCGTATCAAACTACGAATGTTCTCTCAAGTCCCTATGCATTTTGTCATATGCTGGTATTTGACATATCTTAATTTACAAGCTTCATCCTAAGTTCATGTGTTTGAATAGAAAATGATGAATAGGAAATTATGTTTGGTTCTTTTTGATCAAAGTTGATTTTGAATGAACTAAATTCGTAAAATTGATTCTGACTAAAATTAATTTGTATTTTAATATATTCATGTAAAAGTGAGTAGCGTTTGTATATTAGAATCAAATCTAATATTATTGTTTTTAAGTAAAGAATCAAATCTAAAATTAAAAGCTACAAATAGTAGCTTCAAGTAGAATTGTTTTTAATTCCTAAAATTGATTTCTAAAAAAAAAAAATGTTAAACATGACTTTCTAGAATTAAAATTGCTTTTGACACTTAAAAACCACTTCTAGGGCATCTAAAAGTCAAACCAAACACCCTCTAAATGAAATTTTGAGGGAATGTAGATATTTGTCAGCTAATATTTCTTGGCGGGTTAATATAAAAAATGCACGGTCATGGAACAATGATCATATTATAGAAATAAGTTATATAAAAATACATAAAAACTTCATAAATGTTAAAATAAACTACTATTTTGCATAAAGTTGGACCAAGAATTATTGTGGTCAGGCTTCATTAACAAATGAAATGTGTGGAAGAAAAAAATTACAAAGAACTTAAATAGTTCAAATTTAGACTAATGTGAATGAAAAATTACGATTAAGTGAAATGGTTGATCTTCTATTTATTTGTGTTTTCAAAATGTTTGATATTTAAATTGTTGAATGGTGTAAAAAATTGTCGAATGGTAAAAAATAATAGAGGAGTTGGTTTATTGATTATATCCGTTTGAAATATATTTAGAAGAAAAAAAATAAGGAGTGGTCTCAATGTTGAACCGTCATATTTTATTTTAACAAATATTTAAATGAAAAATATCAAAAGATGGGTGTGGTTGTGCAAAGGAATCAAATAACATATTACAACACATCTTAAACTCCAATTATCCATGACACTCTAACATGATATTGTTGGTTAGTGCAAAGACATTACCAAAATGCACCGATGTGAGTTATTAACATTTCTCTAATATTAAATATAATTGCTATTAGAATTTGTTTATATTTAAATCTAGTAAATATAATTACTTTTTGGTTATACTTAAATCTAGAGAAATACTTTGATTTTTAATGGTATGGTTAGTTTTAACTTGCAAATCAAGGAGTCATTTGTAGTTGTACCGTTGAGAAGTCAGCAGGTGGAGAGGTAATAATTATTGATATGCAAGTATATTCATTTCTCCCTTACACCATTCTATAATTTCTATTCATTTCATTGGCTCTAGACAAATACTCACCATTTTGAAGAGTATTGTAGCATAAGAGATTGCTTGGTAGAGTAGAAGAGCAGAGACCCTCACTTTCAAATCTGGACTCATTTTCAATAGCTTTGCATTACGTGCACTTCAAGAATCACATAATTATTGTACTCAAGAAATTGGTACCAATTAGTCATAAGATCATTCGGGTTACATTATTGAATAGATATGATATAAAATACAAAATCAGATGTATTAAACTATTTTTTTTCAGAGGTTTGAATTAAACTATTTTATTAGCCAACAATAATAACTTTATCTAGAAACTTTTCAACACAGTTGCAAAAATGCCCAAACAGAGTTTATTATAGAACAAAACCATAGTAATAACGGTTTCAAACATAGCTTTCCAACATAGCAACAATATATAATTCAACACAAATAAAGTATGGTATATTGATATTTATTTGACTGTCACTAGATTCAATTACATCTGGAATCCAAAAGGTATATTTCAACCAACAAAACATCCAACCATACTTCTCTGTATATCATGGGACTACTTGAAATGATGGAATGCAAAGCAAATACTTCGTCGAGAAATCCAACTCCAAACCTGTTTGTATGTTAACTAGAATCACTGGACTGAGAATATGCAATATCTACAATAATCCCAATCCAGCAATGCAACTTCACATGCACACTTGATTGCATGAGTCAACATTTTTACAGGGGGTCACAGATTTATTTCATCAACTGTGAGTCATACCCAAATATTATTAGTACTGTCTCCATGTAGGATACTGCTGCCTCCTGTCAAAACATACAATCCTTTTGATCTTTCTAAGACCACCAATCAAACACCTAGAAATTGTCGACGGGAAGATCTGTTTTTGAGCTCTAGTTTTTCTCACAACTGCCAGTGGTGTGTATGATAACAGCTCTCCAACAAAACCAGTGATCTTTTTCTTTCTAACATGCACTTCTTTAATTTGGTGCTTGGTCTCCAAGGCTTCCTCATCATAACAGATGTCATCATCATCCTCGTCATCATCAGCATCGTGGTTTTCTTTCTGTTTGAAGTAATTCGCTTGCGACGACCTGCACTTAAAATTATTATACCACCTGGCTAGTGATCAGACTTTTTTCAGAACAATATCATATGCAGTGCATGAGATACTTATCTAAACCGTGTGCATATCAATATTTCTACTCACCCTTTGAAAGAAAATATTGATTAGTAGTATGATTAGTCACTTGTAGGAAATTAAAAGCTCCGGTTCAGTTTTTAATTTCAAATAAATTTAAATTCCTATAGAATTTATTTTCAAATTAATCTTAAGAGTTGCAAATATTTTCAGAATAGTCTCTATCGCCATAAAGCTGTCGGTCAGTTTATGTGTATGTTTGAATTCACGATGGGTTTGGCAAAATTATGGTGAGCCACTTTGATTTTGCAAAATCTTTTGGCAAACCTACGACTATATCAAACAAGTGTTGCCACAGTGATTCACATGCAGCTTTTTCTGTGAAACATCTTGAAGGTGCTCCTAGAAGCACTGAGTTTTTTATCTGCTATTTTGTTTAGTAGGTTCTCAAATTAAGTTTACAAATGTTTGATACAGACTAAAAATGATATATGCATATCAAGAGCATCTGCACATTACTTATAATAATTGATGGAAAGGTAATAATTTGCAATCGGTGATATGATTGTGTCAGAAAGTTCTCTACTGTTACAATGACAATTAGGGTTCTAAGACTAAGGAGGAAGATAGGAGAAAATAGTTACAACAAATTAAGATACTTTTTCTTCATTAAATGGTTTCTCCCAAAATAAGTTACATCAAATATAATATGCCTACAACTAATGAAAGGTAACCATCCATGTGTCAGTATCTTAAGAGTCCTAGAAAACTCTAAAAACATAAGAATTTAAAATAGCATTGGCAATTAATCAAGGAGCAAACTCATACATCCTTTTGTATTGAAATCCTATTAAAATCTTAAATGCTTGAACGAAGATTTGTGAAGATACATCTTTTTTATATCTCATCAGTTATATTTGACAAATTTTCTGACATACATGGACTTCATGAACCAAGGACCCTACTAGTGCAACCTGACAAATAGCAAGTGGGTTTTCTAAGTCATGCACGCAACAGTTTGATATTTATAATTAACAACAGAGATCATTCAAAAACTTATACCTCCTGTGTTGTTTCAAATGGAAAACTCTTTTCTTTGACCGCTTTCTTCGTGCACCACAATTGTTTGATGCATGGCGAATGAAATCGAGCTATGCACAACAGATAAAAAAATTATAGTGATCATGCTAAAGGCGAAGTAGTTCTAACAGTGATGAGACATTACTGAAACCATAAAATGCTAGAAAAGAAAACTTCAAATCTGAAAGATTATATCCAAGCCACCCAACTAGCTTAGACTTGTGAAGATTATACTCTACCCTGATTATAGTCACGTGATTCACAAAATTACAACCGGTCTTTGTTTCTCAAAAACATTGATTGCATACAATAAAAATGTGCTATCTTATCCTATCTACCGTGTATTCAGATCATCTTTTGGATAATTACATGCAAATAAATGCAGAGGAACTTGCCAAATGCACTACAAATCATAGTTCTAAATTGTGGTTCGCGGCCATAATTGAGGCCGCAATGTAACTGATTGAGGTCTCCGCAATGGCATTGCAATCGTAAGACCAAGTTGGATGTTACAATAGGTAAAAGTTCAAACCTGATCGCCGTCCTTGATGCCATAATTATTAAGATGATCCTCCTCTGCAACTAGCTTCTGTCCATTATAACATAAGCAAAACTGTCCCCAAACATGTGGCCTTCACAGTCCAAAATTAAACATAATTATATATTTACACAAAATTACAAATATATAATCACACAACAGAGTGTGGAAAATTAAACAACTTTTGCTAAAGAAGTTTGCTTATAAAATGATGAATTTCACTATTTTAAATAAAGAAAAAAATTTAGGTCAGTTAGGTGGTATCTTGTTCTCTATCAAAAAACATGGTACAATATATGGACAAAAAAGACTTTGTCTTATAATGGAATGTTTTTTAGTGGAGAACAACACATAGGTTAGGTTACCATAACTTAAGGTAAGTTTTGCCCTTTAAATTGTCTAAAAAGTGGAACATTGTACTTCCATTAGGTTCAATCCCATATACACAAATATGAAGTGATGGTGTTGGAGTCAGACACGCCTTCAATATGAAGTGTAGGTGCTACATAGATCTCCATCCACAAATATAACAATATACCCAATAAACATATATATGCATTTAATATTTCCCTCAAAAAAAAAAAATCTATGCATTTAACTATTATAAAATTTAATAAAATTCTCCAAAAAAAGCAAAAACAAAAAATTACATAACAGATACCATGAAATTTTGGCAGGACCATGCTGAGGCATGTAACTAAAAACACCTTCCACAGCATCCTTAAGCTCCGCAATAGTTGCACTCTTCGAAACATCAATGTCTGAAAATCATAACAAAAAAAAATCCATTTTCAACAACATCAACAATAAATAACAAAAACTGCGAAAATGATTATGTAAAAAAATTACCAAAAGAAGTTCCGTCTAATTTGAGAACAGAGAGCCTTAACGGTTCGGAAGGAAGCTTATCGTAGAACAAACTCTTGTTAGAAAAAATGGAAAGTGGAGAAGGAGAAGAAGATGAAAATTGCGTTGATTTCTTCTTCATGTTCGGCACTATCAACGATAAACTAGTTTCCGCCATAGAAGCTTAGTGGAATGGTGATAAATGAAGTGAGAGCGTGATTTAAGAGCGTAACTGAATACGATAATTAAGGGTGATAATTTAATTTAATTTAATAAATAATAATAATAATAATAAGTTTTGGTTTTATGATTTTGTTTAAAATAAAAAAAGAATAATTAGAGGACAGAGATACTTGGAAGAAAACAACACGCATGGTTAAAATAAAAACATTTTAGGAAGTGTTCTGTTATGTTTGTGTTAGGGAGATTCTATTAGCATAGTTCACAGATTTTGGTTGCTTAAGCTGAAAGAAGAGAAAAAGAAAGAATGATTAGACCAAACCGTCAACGGTTACTTTTTGCTTTTTTCTGGATAGGGTTTTCCTTGGGCCTAACCACTTTCAGATTTAAGACAAGGACCAATCAAGTTAGACGCTACCATGGTGAGATATGTTCATGTTAATCCAATAAGTTTGATTTGCGAGAACATACAAAGAAATTAGGGTGTATATGCATGAGAAAGTTCGTTTGGCTCATTCATGATCTTGTTTGTGTTTAATTATTATATTGTTGTGATTGTTATTGTACTGTTTTACGTTGTTGTATTATATGCAATATGAACCAAGTGTGTGTCAAAATTATACAACTTTTATAAAGAAATCCATGAAACACTCTCAATTCCTCCTTTTCAGGACGAATATCCTGTCATTGTCGAACCAAGCTATATACTTTCCAAAAATTGGATTTTTAAAATAGCACATGCATTACAGAACTGAAAAACTGCTTTTCAGCTAACGCCTTCTTATGAACTAATCCAAACATACACAAGCGAAAAAAATACTCTTCTGTCTTCAATTTAGTAAGTAGTAACTCGGACATTCTGTTTGTATAACCATTTGAAGAGGTATTAGGAAACCAGAAAGAGAGTGCATGACTGGGACATCATGAAATCAATTGATACATTCACTCCAGAAAATTCTTTCCCAAAGATGAATCACGGTTAAAATACAGTGTTTGTTAACAGTTTCAAAGAAAGTAATGAACAAGATTCACAATTTGCAATGAGTAGATATACTAACAGTAGAACTATACTTTTTCCTAAGAAAATGTCTGTGTCGTCAACTTGTACTATTTAACAAAACTTCCTAAACTTTAGTCGATCACATGTTCCACAGAATCGAATTTGATTCAGATTCTCATTTTTCGACGGATTCATGATGATCACGTTTAAATGACTGAATGAAATGGTTTTTCCTCATCGAAAAAGACTTTGTGTTCGTCTAGAGAACTTGAACAAGTTATTTGCCAATGAGCTTAAAGTAAGCATATAAACCAGATCCAGTGAAACCAAGAAATTGTCCAATTACATTCCACTGAAATCAAATCAACGCATTCTCTAATCAGTATAAACAGCTCAATTTGGAATATCAAATCAGTCAGGACATGAACAGAGAGTACTCACAAAATCAAATGGTAGCCCACCAAAAATTATCCAGCCAAATCCAATAGTAAATAGATCCTAGACATCAATACAGTATAATAATTAGAATTCAAGCAACAAAAAAACTGCATTCAGCAACTATGACATCAACTCTAAACATGAAATCATAAAAAACATCTCATATAAATCGTAGGTGCATTATTTAAGCAAGGTAAAGCAACTGCCAGGGAACGAACCTTCATATTACCACAAATTGTCTGTGTTAGAGCTGAATTTAGAGTTGTGTTCAGAAATATACAGTAATTCAAGAAGAATGCCAGTATGCATGAAAAAAGCAAAATAACCTGCCCAAGAAAAAGGGAACAGAATAATCATTAAACCACAAAAAGGAGAGGTTTAGGGTTATGACTTATGAGGTTCAACCCCATGTTCCATACATACATATATATTGTATATATGTAAGAAACATACAGTATGCGTAAATTAATGAATAAAGAAAATTATGGGAGAAAACATTGAAATATATTTCTTCTGGTACACTAATTTAATTTATCAGATAAAACAAATGAAATATACTAGTAATAACATGATTGTTTAACCTACACTTTTTCCAAAGAGAAGTAAAGCCTCTAATTTTATAGTAGCCTCACTGTCACATTGAATAAGCAAAAGAGTTAGAGGGAAGCTTCTAACTATGGATGCCAAACACTTCTTGCATCACAAGCTCCTAGTCCTATTTGCTTTTAACTTTCCAAAAACTCGGTTTTTTAGCCAACTACCAAGAAAGGTCCAATTATAGATACCACCACTTATTGAAGATGAAAGGCTAAAGAGGACATACGAGAAAACCGGGTGAAAAGAGATAAGGAAAATCTATTGTTGTCTTCAAGTCTCCGCAAATAAATGTCCAGATGAGTAAAACTGGCCCACAAAGGATACCTATAATACAAAAGATAAGTATTTCAAGTCAGAAACCCTAGTACACTAAAAAAGAAGATAATAACGTTTAATAAGCCACAATACAATCTATCAAGCTTACCATTGCACCACATAAGGCCAAAGCTATTAAGCCCGCTTGTTTTTCCTGAGAAAAATACATAAAGCCGAATAAATAAGAAAGTGAAGGTTTACCAGGAAACAAGGTATAAAATTCATACGAGAGACTGAGGAAATAGGAATACTACCAATGCGGGCTATGGTAGCAAGATATATCGCTGTGGTGACATTTGCCAAGAAAACAATGGAATATCCATAAGTGTCAAAAGATAAGTCTCGAGCTCCCGCAACAAACGCACCAAACACAATCAAGCCAACACTGATAACAGCCTTATAAATTTCAGTTAAATGAAGGAATCAGGCCTATGCTTATTCAGAAAACAATTTGAACTTAACTTCACTGATTTAAAAATGCAAAGGGGGAACTAACACAAACGATGGTGAACTAGTTATGTTATTCATGATGCAAATGATCGACTTCTTTTAGAAGTTCATACAATGGAACCATCAACAAAGTGTTAGTTTCCAATGTACCATGTACCAATTGCATAAATGATATTGGTTCATTTCTATATTTCTCAATATGACAACAAACAATGTTTTGTCCCATTAGATTGAGCCAACTACATAGATCAAATGATGAGTTTAAGTCGTACAATGTATATTTATCCATTTCCCCTTAAACAACTGAAAAGCATGTTTGTCTTCTAAATAATTAAATTTCAGCTCATGGTAAAAATAGGCTACTCATCATCCATGCTTCAAGTGTAAAGGACTCTTATATGAGGAAGCATGTTAAAGATGTAATAAAAGCACCGAGGTGCATCTACCTAACAGTTTAAGCATTTTGAAATTTTGCTTCATGAAGGTCATAATCATCAAGTTGCTAATGACCATTTTCATCCCAGCAACTCAAACTAAATATACCAAAATAAATGATAGAAAAGGTCCAAAGGTCCTTAAATTGCAACCATGTCTAAATATTTAACCGCAGTTGAATACTCCTAAGTTCAAACATCAAATTAAACATTTTAGATAAGTAGCTAAAACTATAGGTGTGAACAAATATTTATTTGAACATGCAACAAGGAGAATTGGAGGAAGCAATTTACCTGAAAATGACAGAGTGTGTATACCTCTGTCCCACCAAAACAAACTCTACAAGCATTGTAAATACCACAGTAGTCCTCCTCAAAGTTGTATACATTGGAACATTTACTCCCCGAACAGCCTCCATGGTGACTAGCTAAGGAGAAGTACAAGGGTGGAAAAAAAAATAGTTAAAAAGGAAAGAAAAAAATTATGAAGAATTTGTCATTGGGAAGAAGGTGGAAGAAAGGCTTATACCATGTAAAGTAAATATGCTCCGGCCAACGGAAAAGTGTGTTTCAACGTCTTGAGTGATACAAATTTTGTCGAATTATCTGATATAAGTAAAGATTCACTTGCTGTAAAACTAATTATCCTCCAGCGCCTCAATATATAAAGAAAAAAACACGAAGAAACCATCTGCATCAAATAGAAGCCTGTTTTAAAATGAATGAAATAGATAAAATGGATCTTAGGTTGTTAATATTAAGGCCTCAGCAGTCAATAGTAAAGATAAAGCTAAGCATCCTAACTCCTAAGCTTTTATAGTCAATATAATACCTTTCTGCCTCTTCTCAAATGCATGCAATTATAACTCTTTCAAGAAGTCTTGCACTGTTGCTTCCATTAAGTTGATATTCCCTAATAACTTATTTTGAAGAACTTTACCTCTTAACGACTATACACTCAGCTTAACAGTAAGGAGCATCAAAGTGATAATTGAGTGTCAAAAGAGGAAGAGAATGCACGGAGTACACCAAAAGAAAAAAGGTGCCTAAAATTACACTTTGTGACAAGGGAATCGAGGACTCTTGAGAAATTTTCAAATCAAACAAGTATTAGACATTTGTGTAGGATTAGACTAGGGGAGAAGAAATAAAGGTGGCCATCAACGCACTGGAGAGGGATATGATATATGATAGAACATTATGGTGTCGTTTGATCAATTTAGCTGACGCCAATTAGTGGGATAGGCCTTGGTTGTTGTTTTTTTGTATGAATATTTTTGTTTACCATGTTATAAACATATGTCAACTAAATTGAAGGCGTGTCTGATTTCTGATATGTAGCAGTTCCGTGTGTCTTAGTTTCTGACACACACGACACTCACAGATGTGGTTATAAAAATTTCACAGAAAAGTGAATAAACATATCATTATAGATGAATCCACATGGATATGTATACAACAACAACCAAGCCTTTTCCCACTAAGTGGGGTCGGTTACATGGATCAAATTAGACCATAATGTTCTATTATAAACCATATTTCGCTCCAACTCATTAATTTCCAAATCTTTCTTAATAGTTTCTCTGATAGTTTTTCTAGGTCTTCCTTTGCCTCTAGTGATCTGACTATCCTCCATCTGATCTACTCTCCTTACTACAGAATCTATAGGTCTTCTCTCTACATGTCCAAACCACCTAAGTCTGTTTTCCACCATCTTTTCTACTATAGGTGCTACCCCAACACTCTCTCTAATATGGTCATTTGTAATCTTATCCCATGGATATGTATATATCAATTAATGAGCTAATATTACATAGACCATATCAAACATTTTTTAACTCCACATAACATATAGAACTAAACTTTAGATATAAAATAACAAGCATGAAATACAAAAAGAAAAGAGTGGTGAAATTACAAACCTGAAGAAGTGTGATTACATTTGCAGATGGAAAGTTATAAGATGAAAGAGCTGCTTTATTGAACATCACCAACAAAACTACAATACACAAAAAAATCACATTATTTCAAATCATTGAGCAACAAAATGAATTATCAAAATTCAAAACCCCATTTCATTTTTTCACAAAAAAAAACATATTTTTCGAATATAAAATCATAAATTTATTTCCACTTTATGTCTTCTTTTTCAAATTTTTCATACAAACATAAAATAAAAATGAAGGAAGTTAGTTAAAAGTTAGTTACTAACCAGCGCAGGACATGTACGAGATGGCAGCGTAAGCACCACGTTTGGTCATAGCGGAGCCTTTGAAAAGCTTGTCGTCGATTTGGTTTTTCGGAGGATCCGATAATGGAAGCATCGGTTTCTCCGAAGAATTCGACTGTTTCAGAGACATGATACGATAATGATGATAATATTACGAGGAAGAAAAAAACGGTTTTTTTTTTTCGATTTAACACTTGTTGAAATTGAAATTGAAGAGGGTGATGAAGGAAGATAAAATTGGGGGTTATATGAGTTTGGAAAATTGAATTTTCAGAGACGGCAATGAATGAATTGATGATGAGAACTCCGAACTTGACCCTGACTGACCTCGTCAACTTGTCTTTGCAATCCAACCAAACCACCACTATACCTTTTTTCTTGTCTTGTTTATTGGAAAAAATGGAACAACATGGATAACAAAATTCTCTTTGAGTTTAATTTATCACAAGTTTACAATAAAGCACTATTTCGCTCATTCTCAAGTGAAATGTCTAAAATGCCCCTGCGCAAGTTAACTCATGTTGGGAGCTATTTTCGTTCTAAAACCTGCAGACAACTACAAAGCTCCATTTTTTTTTCCCTCAACCCCTAAAAACCCAAAAAGTGCGAATTTTTGGGTCAAAATCTTCGTTCCAAATCATTGAAAATCGTAAGGAAATAAGTTTTTGCGCTCATCAGCATCATATAACAGGTAATGTATCCACAAAACTCATCCCATTTTGACTGATTTTTGTGGCTGTCACGTTTTTTTCGTCATAGGGCTCAGCGTGAGTTAACTCACGCTAGGTTTAAGAGTCGTGCAAGTTAACTTGCGTGGAAGAATAACACTAGCGTGGGTTAACTCACGCTACTGTGCGTCCAGAATTTGAATTTTTGCGCCATTTTTTTACTTGCTTTTCTTGCGGCACAAGCTATTTATTTATTTTTTTCTTTCTTATTTTTTTTATTGAGTAGGCATTGAGTGGCATGGTTGAAAATGTGGTGGAGGATGTCGTTGAACCTAAACCGGGCAAAAACAAAGCTTCCGACGTAGGCGTAGGTTCCGGTGTAGCATCTGGTGATGTCAAACCAACCAAACAAGTGGAGTTGAAAGTGAAAATTCTTTTTCAAGCTCACATAGTTCACAACCAAGCAAGACCGGTACCTATCGGTAACTTTGAAGAGAAGCCTAAACTGGTGCCTACCGGTGTTCGTGTTATTCAAGAAACACCAGGTCATTTTTTACAACAAATGAAAGATGGAAAGATCGAGAAGAATTACTTGGTTGGGTTCGTCGACAAGCGGCTAGGGCCGGATTTACTAATTCTATAGATAAATTTAACACAATAACGTCATACATGACTATGCATTGTGAGAGGAGTGGTGAATACAAGCCACCTAAGACAAGGAAGAAACCGAAGCTTGAAGGCACGGGCATAAGGAAATGTAATTGTCCGTTTAAGTTGAAATGCTTCTTTGATAAAAAAAAAAACACAAGATTGGTGGATTGCAATGCTTTGTGGAGTTCACAACCATGAAATGGCGCCAAAGTTATCCGGACACCTTCTTGCGGGTCGACTAA
>Ga0099826_10002276_pt1 | contig 12283 bp, 10 predicted proteins | sample Mtrugardesep15_FD_76830 | JGI IMG/M metagenome (GOLD analysis project Ga0099826, IMG submission 76830) | Root nodule microbial communities of legume samples collected from California, USA - M. trunc garden sep15 | ecosystem: Host-associated > Plants > Roots > Nodule | place: USA: California...
CACTCTTATCGAAACCGAACGGACAGAAAGGAGGAGAGGAGAAAGAATGACTCGTTAACACAAGTCGAAGGGAGAAGAGAGGAAAGGCACAGGAAACATCAACTGTGAATTTCGGTGTCAAGAATGAGTGGGGCGAGCTCTCATTTTATAGGCAGAGTTCGTAACAAAAATAGAGTGACTTGGGGATCAGATAATGATAAAATAATTAATTAATTAATTAATTAATTTAACATTTTCAAGTAACAAAAGAAATATATATCATTTTGACCCACGAGTCAAACCCGGCCCAACGGACGGCGACGTGATATATATGGTTTTGTAAGCGTTCACCCGTTCACAAAAGTGGGTACCCCAAGGGCACATCATTGGAGGTCACTCTTCCCTTATATAAACACTTACTAGTTGGGGTGGCTCACCAATGTGGGACATTTTTAAGTCACACACACGAGTTCTTAGATTGTGTTTTTCTATCCAATTTCTCACTAGATTTAACTAGTGTTCCAACACATGTTTTTGGTGTTTTTTATATGATAGTAAATGAATCAATTTTATGTCAAATGTTGAATTTAAACAATGACTGATAAATTTAAACACCGCTAGAAGCCACAACTTTGTTATTATGGTATTTATTTGAGATGGGTACTTTCTATTTGGCTCACCACCCCTTCTGCTTGCTTGTACGGTACTCTTGGTTACATTTTCAATAAACTTTTTCTGTATCAAAAATAAAATCACAGCAATTGAGTTGCAAGATACCCATAGGCTAAGTGCATGTTAATGAAGTGATGGTAGGCTTAGTGGTCCTTGGTAGAGTGTGAAGTCTGCAGAGGAAGGAAAAATGTGTTGTAACACATGAGTGGTTGGAGATTAGGCATTGGTTTGATGTTGTTAGAATTAGGTAAATGGAATGTAATGAGTAATATATTTTTGTATTGTCCCAATGGTGTCATTAGATAAAAAAAATTAGGAGTAAAAATGACTAATTGACAATGTTATAGCCTATAAGACAATGAATTCATATTTAATACACATTAAGCTAAGTTAAAAGCATTGTAAGAAATTGACAAATTTAAACATGCAACTTTGTTGTCGCAGGAATGAATCAAACCCAAACCGAGAAGCACCTGTGGAACAAAGATCCTTTTGGTCGAATCTAAGCCCTATCACCTCTATTTCTGCAAGCAATTTGAAGATGCTTGGGCATAATAGTAACCCTCTTAGCATCAATGGCACAAAAATTAGTAACTTTAAAAGCCTTGAGGATGACAAACTCTTGAATAGATGAGAAGGAGTAACCATGAGTATAATTTACAAATTAAGAAGACAGTCAAGATAATCTTGTTAATTGCCATTTGTCAAGATACAAATTTACTATCAAACTTGTGTAGATTGCGACGATACCAATCAGTATTAATCACATTAAGGATGGCTGCCAAAATCATATATCTCTACATTTAGAGGACCTACGTCTGTTACAAAGTTCTAAGTTGAGCTAGTATCAAATATCAAATGATACCATTCCACAATCTATTTCCACAAGCATCCAGTTTAATCAAATGATACCACTGAACTAAGCCAATTCCACTTAGCAAATCACTTAACAATATCAAAACACAAACCTCTTTGTTGATGCATAAATCACTTCTGCCCCGTAGTTTGTTATAACCTAACCTTAAACTACGGCATCATTATTAGCAAATCCAGCATCTACATTTACCTTCATCCATCCTATAGGAGGAGACTCTTACATAACAACGAAATAATATCCGGCATGAAGTCATGGGCAGACTGTGCTACTAACAGAGGTTGAAAAACATGGTTAATATATAAATGGGTTAATAGTGTTTTTTCCCTGTAATATATATTATTTCTGGTTTTCACCCCTATAAAATTTTCGGTTTGATTTGTACCTTCGTAAAAAATTTATTTTCCAGAAAACACCCTTAATAGGCCATTCAAAAACCAAAATTTCTTGAAAAAAAGTTCTGAAAATGGCATATTAGGGGTGTTTTCCAAAAAATAAATTTTTTTACAAGGGTGCAAATCAAACCGAAAATTTTATAAAGACGAAAACCGAAAATGACATATATTACAGGAGTGAAAAGCACTATTAACCCTATATAAATTCACATAATGCACTAGTTCCAATTTGTAATGTTGTATACTAGTATTCGTATAGATTTCGAATGTTATAATTAGTGCAGAATCAGATTATAATTTAGAGCATACTCGAGTAACTTGATACCACTAGTGTCCAACACTATTTTCACATCAATTCATTTTGAATTTTGCCAGATTATAACAGAACCTTATTTAAATATAGTGCATTGACAAAGACTCTTATCTATTTATTTACAATATAAAACTAACAAAAAACAGCTTAATTTTGATTTGTTGGTGTTAATTTTTTCTCTCAGATTTAACCAATTTACAACTAGAAAATCAAGAAATCTTGAAGCAAATTTGACATTAGATGTAAAATAAACTATTCAAGATTTATCTTACAAAAGCAAATGGAATTACTCTCTGAATTCACAACACATAATAGGTTAGGATTGAAAATAGAATACACCAAACCCTAACAGAGAAAATTCTATGGATCTAAGCCCTCTCGCCTCTGATTCGACGAGCAAGTTGAATATCCTTAGGCATAATAGTAACTCTCTTGGCATGAATAGCGCAAAGATTGGTATCTTCAAACAAGCCAACAAGATAAGCTTCGGCTGCTTCTTGAAGAGCAGAAACAGCGCTACTCTGGAATCGGAGATCGGTTTTGAAATCCTGGGCGATTTCTCTAACCAATCTTTGGAAAGGAAGCTTCCTTATGAGAAGCTCTGTGCTCTTCTGATACTTTCTGATTTCACGAAGAGCAACTGTTCCTGGACGGAATCTGTGTGGCTTCTTCACTCCTCCGGTTGCCGGAGCTGATTTCCGAGCGGCTTTGGTGGCGAGCTGTTTCCTTGGTGCTTTTCCTCCGGTGGATTTTCGCGCTGTTTGTTTGGTACGTGCCATTTTGTGAAGAGAAAAGGAAAATAAAAGTTTTGTTAATTGAGAAATGGAAGGAAATTGAGATGCGATGAAAATGGAGGAAGTGTTTGGGTTTTCTTATAGGGAGGAGAAGAATGAGGAATGAGAGGGAAATCTGAAAGTTTTGAAAAGATGAGATTGGAAGAATAGTGGCCGTTGATAGGAATGGTTATCTACGGCTGTGAGTTTACGAGGGGAAGGGTATTTGGATCGCTATCTGTGGCATGTGATAGTAACCAATAGGATTATTTTGATTATATTTTGTAATTTGTTATTGAGCATTATCATTACTGTGTGTGGGGTATCAGCTTTATTGTTTTTTTTTTTTGTTGTTGATGTAGTAACTTTGTAAGAACCAAGAGGGTCAATCCCAAATAAAAAGACAATGAATCAAAATTAATTGATTTTTCTCTTTTATATAAAAGAATTTACTGATTTTTTAATTTTTCCATTCTTCCATTGAGTCAATAGAACACACAATGGTACAAGTTCATACCTGTCATTGAGATACAAAGTTACTAATCAATAATTTTCCATTTGGATTAATTTACGCATGTTGTTCCAATCATCTCATTGTAGATTACGTTAAAAAAAATTCATTTGGCATAATAAATCGAGTGGTGGCTCACTCTAATCAATTTTTTTTTTCTTTAACGGAAAGAAATTTTCATTCAACGATAAGCGGAAGATTCAGTACAGACAATCTTTGCCACAGGGTCAGGGACGCAGCCCGCCCATGATTTGGCGGCTAGATTTCTAGCAACAGAGACTAGCTCATGAGCAGCAGCATTTTTGCTTCTTCGAATAGATTTAACAGTTACATTTGGCAGACTAGAAAGAAAATCCTTGCAATCTTGGATAATGTTCTCCAATTGAGCCTCACAAACACTTCCTTCTGAGCATTTGACAGTGACTTCCGAATCTGATTCAACGGTAATTTCTACCAAGTGATTTGAAGCTAGGATCCAGCTGATAAACCATCTTAGAACCATAGCTTCAGCCAATGTTGGAGTAACTTTGATCTTCTCTTGTGAGTAACAGCAAACTCGGCTATTCCAAGGTGATTTCTCATGATCAAACCACAACCTGTAGTGCCGTTTGAGAAGCAACCCGCATCAACGTTGACTTTAGTATTGAATTGCTCCGGAGGTTCCGAACTGGCAGGGCTCTCTCTCACAGTCTGGATTGGATTTGCAAAGTTTGCAGAGTTAAAATCTGCAGCAGCATTAGTAATTGGGCAAAATTTCTCATTTTTAAAAATCAGCTGGTTTCTTCCTTCCCAAAGCTTCCATAAAGCAAGGCTGAATAACTGGGAGGCTAATTTTTCAGGTTTTGAAAGCAAGTTTTGCAGCCAAGTGTTTAAACTAACATTATTTGGAATATGAATTCCAAGTGGGTATGAGAACCAAACATGTTGAGTTAGCAGGAAATGCATAAACAAATATTCCAAGGGGACATTTTGTATCAAGAGTCGACCCTTTCTTTTCCAGTCTACCTCTAGTTAAACTAACTGAATTCGCCAACCTCCATAGGAGTTTTTTGATACAATTGGGCACTTTTACCTTCCAGACCGCCTTCCACAACTCTTGATCTTTGGAAGAGGATGCTTCATGGCTGCTTCTGTTTCTTTCTTCAGATAGAATTTGATAAGCTGACGTTACGGATAACTTTCCATCCTTTTCCCAACGCCAAATTAACTTATCGGGTGGTAATCTCCAGGATAGTGGGATGTTGAGGATTTGTTGAGCTCCGTATGTGTTGACTCTAATAATTTCTTCAATCAAATGATTTTCAACTTTCCTCAGATAACCACCACAACTGCAAAATTCAATTAACTTTTGAATTCTATCACGAAAATAAAGGCAATAAACAAAAGTAGAAACTCAAACAGCAAGTCAACAACAGGTCATGGGTGAAAGCCCCAGTAACAGCTTTATATTTCGACACTGAAATACTCATTTGATTGAGTCTATCCACACACAAAAATGGTGCTCATAGGGCTTGATATTCACTGTCAAGACAGGAAGACTCACACCTCTTAAGTCCATACGAACAATATAATAAATCTCACAGAATAATCCATGTCTACGCCAAGAAACAGTAGCAGAACCCATAAAACACACAGAGCAAGTTTTGAAATAAATATCTTATATGCTCTCGAATATAACACGCACAGTGCGAATGAAATGAATATAATGCATGAGACAATACTTTTCCAATACGCACAGAACTTGAAACGTTGAGCTCATAAGGATTGATTTCCCAATCACGCTTGTTAGGCAACAGTGGCGGAACCACCCTGAATGCAAAATGACTTTCGTTTTGGCCCTGTGCCACACCATCAAACCTAGAAATTATTAACTGAATGAAGAGAGAAATAAAAAGAGATTCAAAACAAGCGATAAAAGAACTTACATAAGGCAAGCCTCCAAGTGATTCCAAAAGCTCAATCATGTTAGTCCTTTTAGATCCTTCTGCATCAAGCAAAGACGGTAACTGCGTGGTCTGCAAAATTAGTCCTTCAACGCCACAGACACACAAATCAAGAAGTGAGCTACATTTTGCTAGTTATTAACTAGATAACTGTTTCAAAAAAATATATACTTAGATAATGTGCATTATCGAATGTTAACATCACACCACAACAAAATTTGAATGCCATTTTCTCATAAGACAAGCTGCATTCAAAGGAAGCAAAAGAAAGTATCACATGCTGAAAGGTGAGAACAGAGTACAGAATAGTGGAAGTTACCTTATCTTGACCGTACAATTGCATAGTTGCATAGCTTGGTTCAAGTAGCTGACTTGCTACTGCTGAATGCTCTTCAAATCGTTTCCTCATTATCTCTTCAAGAGGCTCATTCAACATTTGTTCCTTTATATAATGCCCATAACCCTGTAAATAAAACATAGCAAAATCTGCAGTCAATAAATTAACAGTGGTGCAGCATATAATACTACATCTTCTAAAATTAAGAAGTGTACCTCATTGAAAACTAGTGGTATAGTATTTGAGTCAGCTTGCAATTACTTCTTCATAGCTCCTGCAAGGAACAACTTCCTTAGCTATTGTAGAACATCTATTTGGAATGATCACAATATTAGTACTTCAAAGGATATTGGGAGTTGAATCATGTACTTTGTACTTTGTAACAGTTGTACTCTTTGTTATTTTGTTGGAACAAAAATCTGATTTAAGCAAAAGTAGGTTTAATTTTAACTTACCTTGTTTTGGCTGTTAGTATTTCAATGTGCCTTGCCCGGTTAGCAAACTTCGATGTATTATGTGTCTCTTCACTGCTATTTGATGAAGGCGTTGCTATGCAAATGAAAAGCATTTAAATAACAATAAACTACCATAGTGATTTGTTTTGACCCGTTTGTTAAGTGTCCAGTTGTTAGTGTACAAAAGTACATTCCGACCTTACGGATCATGCCGCTAGCATGAGGATCTGTGAGAGACCATTGCATCAGTTTGTACATGAATTTCACTCTATATTCACAACTCAACATAACGTTAACAACACAAAATGCTGATCTGCTAATAGTATGTGCGCGCAACAATTATAACACACACACACCAGCATATGCACTAAATGTGACAACACCGAAATTTAGTGCAATCCAAACTGAATCCACGCATTTAGTGCACTAAATGTAATTGAATATGAATTTGAATTCCATATGGAAAAGGAAACTCAGTGATAAAGTAGAGATACTTCTAAACTGGAAACAATAAAACAACCAAATATTCAGCGATAAAACATACAAGGACATGCTCAAACTCAATCTACTCTAGCAGCTCTAACAACCTGTGATACACTCCTAGCAGTCAATGAAGTACAGGTTGAGCAAACTCACATAAATCCTAGGCTAGCACTACTCATACTGTCAAATTATATGATTTAGTCAATGCTTAATTAGAACATGATGGAACTAGCACTAGAAGAGTACTTCAACGAGTTCAACGACAACGCAAAAGAATCTCCGTTGTTTCAATTGAAACTGTTCTGAAATTAGGCTTGTAAAACTGATCATTGTTGTTGTAAAATTCAGTAATGGTTGTACTTGTAAAAGGGGTTTATGGGTTTACTTGAAGCCACTATTACGTAATAACGTCAAATTGAACTAATGAAATAAGGTTGTTCTAACATAAACCATATTTCGGTCCAAATCATTAATCTCTAAATCTTTCTTAATAGTTTTACTAGGTATTCCCAAGATATTTAAATTGTGTAACTTTTGGAATGATATCATCTCAAACTTCCCCCCTTTAAGATGGAAATAAACCATAAACTAGCCTACTGAAAATTATTGCAAACTTCCTACAACATACATGCATTTAATTTATTTTTTTACTTCACATAAATAACACACATTTGATACCTGATAAGTCCAGGCCGCTGTTATCTTGACTCCCACAATCAACCTTGACTAAATAGTACCATTAACTTATAACTCAAAAGTCTTAAATTCAATTTGATGTTTGCATCTGTCTTGGCCTTTGATTTATAGCTTTCCAGTGTCCTTTTGTCGTGCTTTTACCGAAGCTACAAATTGTAGCGTTAAACACCGCCTCACCACACATACTAACACATACTTCGATCATATGTATGCCACAAGTTACCTTAATCATTAGTTACATATAAATCAAAAATGATCCAAGAGCACAAATCACAGACACCAATACCTATCCAACTCAAAGAAAAGTAGCAACGATAACTAAAAATCAAATGGACCCAATGAAATCTCACAATCAAGCTACATTTCCCCAATCTGGTAATCAATTTGCACCATTACCACCTCTGATGCTTTAAAACCACTTGTCAAACTCCACTACTTCCACACAGTATGCATTTATAGTTACTAATTACTAAAACTTATTTCACTAGCCATGATGCTGTAACTAATTAAAAAACCATAGGAGATGCCAACTCTCATCAAGGAACTACTAATTCCCCAATTCTCCCACCAAGTGTAATGTAACAATCAACTTCAACAATGGTTTCATAAATTAAATCATATATAATTCATCACAAGACCATAATGACGAAAACAAATCCAGCCAACCTGATATACTCAACCCTGCAACATTATGAGAGAAACAATATAATCTGCAAAAATCTGCATAATTCCCATGTTCCCTCCCAAACAGCTCTGCCATTATTTAGATCATTATATGCCCATTCAACACATACACATCGATCCAGGTCTAAAACGCAATTTGATTATCTCCGCTTAATATCGAATTCCATAAAACACCCCCACCCGCTCTGAATGAACTTCACCCACCACATCCAAGACATTCCAACGGATGTAACATACATAAAAGTTTGATAAATTTGTTCCTATGTTCATAATACAATCAACATTAAATTAATGATATCTTATAAGCTGAGGAAGTAGTATTGAGAAGGATTGAGAAGTTAACATCTATGATATGAAATTGATATTACATCTAAAAATTTAAATAATTTACAACCTTCATTATGATTCGGAAACAGATTATTACTAAATACTAATACTACCATCCAAACTAGCTAACCCAAATTGTTCTACAAACATAATAGTAGTCACGGAGGAATGTTATAAGAATAACAGAAAGTGCAAAAGTAATGTAAATGTTGACAGCGATATGGTAAAAGATGATGATGAGGGAGCAACCAAGGACAAGCACAAAAGCACAAAGAATCATTCCCAATAGTATGATGTAGCGGTTGATCTTGTTTTGTAAACGGATCATGGCTAGCTTGATGGCGAGGGAGAGGAAAGTGGTGAACACAACAAAAGAGTGACCACTTTAATGGGTTTTGTTCGAGAGTAAAAGTCACCACCTCGCTTACAACCTCTCTGATGTAGAGAGATAAAGCTGTAAATATTATAAAGAAGATGTTGACAATCATCATCATGTTTAAGGCATTTATTTGTTTCTCTGAGAAATCCATTGTTTGTTGATGATCTTTTGCTAGCATGAATAGCTGCTCATGAAATCAATAAACAAAAGCAAGAAAAATATCAAATTCACTAACTAGAGTATACAAAGGCATGCATTTTGATTTAATGTCAAGAGTCAAGACCCAGAACAACAAAATAGTGTCATCTGATGCATTGATTGAAGGCTCAAAACATTTCCAATAGTTCATATCACTTATACTATAATGAAATAACTTTCTCAAACCACCACTTAATGATTTTCATCCTAACCCTTCTTAAACCAACAAAAATCATAAAAAAATGTAAAAATTAACACTTTAATCCTAACCCTTCTCCTAAAACCAGCATAAAGCATTTTTTTTTCTTTTCAAAAAAATTAACATTTTCATGGTAACCCCTATCCTATAACTAACATAAAGCCTGATTTTTTTTATTTTTATTTTTTAAAAAATATTACATTTTCATACTAATCCTTCTCCTAAACACAACAGAAATCATGAAAAAAAAAATGAACATTATCATCCTAGCCCTTTTCCTAAAAAGAACATAAATCATGAAAACATTTTCCTCTTAACCACTCCTAAAACAGCATAAATCATAAAAAAATTGAACATTGTCATCATAACCCTTCTTGTAGAAACAACATAAATCATGAAAAACTCAAAAAACTGAACGACCCGACCCGAAATTTAAAAACTTCAAAAAGTCTCTTGAAGTTGTCAAACGTTAGTCAATTACCCCCCCTCCGTTTGTTTTGGTCGTTTACGATGCAGTTAACTGTACACATGGCGCCTTCACATTGTGTCACGTCACCGGGGTAATTGACTTTTTTTGCTTCTTTTTTTTTGTCTAAAATTTGTGTCATTATAAAAATAGGTAAATAACCCCCTCAAATTTAACACTTATGTGGAAATACCCCCTCAAATTTAAATTTGACGAGGTATTTGTCAATTTTTATAATGACACACATTTTAGACAAAAAATAAATCAATTATCCTGCCACGTGTACAGTTAACTGCCACATCAGAGAGTGTAACGGCCAAAACAAACAAATGGGGTAATTGACTAACGTTTGACAATTTTAGAGGGTTTTTTGAAGTTTCTTAAATGTCAGAGGGGTTTTTAACAAAATTTACAAGGATTTGTCTAACATGTGCAATAATGCACATGTTAAGTTAACTAAAATTAGTAAGTTTTTATTGAAAACAACAATTATTTATTGAAAATTTACATATAAAATGTACAAGTCCCAATGCAAATTTACTACTTTAAACTTCTTATCATGTGCAAATTTGCACATGATAGAAAAACCCAATTTACAATTTCAAGAAGATTTTTGCCTATTCACTCCTTTATAAACTCAAAACTTCATTAAAAAACCCATAAATTCATTTTAACTCGAAACTAGAAAATACAAAGACTATGTCATGCTCCATTAAAAACCTTATGTCAACAAAGATAATTTTAGTTCCTCCACCTCTTGCAAGGCTACGACATCCATCCCGAAGATAATTTTAGAGGCTTTCTATTAAAACTTTTTGAATTTTGCATAGGTATATGTCAAAATAATTTAGGGGCACCAAAACCCAAACCGACAAAATTTACAAAGACCAAAAACAAATATTTAAGCATTTTTATTTATTTATCAAACAACTAATTAATGATTAAGTGTGTCTTTAATTTGATGGATGAATTGGTGGTGAGGAGTGAGATAGATAATAACACTCTTTGTCTGTGCGTGAGTGAGAGAGTAGTGATGAGGCCAGTTTGTGAAAGGAAATGCCCTTCTCACAAAACACACACAAAATGTTAGTATAATACTCCCTCTTGTCTTATTTACAAGAAACAATTTACTTTTTAGATACATTAAATAATTTATTTATTTAGTTTAGATTCTTGATTAGATACATATATTATTCATTGTATTTAAAAAGTCAAATTTCTCTTGTAAATAAGACCAAAGGAAGTATTAGTGATTAACTAATTACAATCGGCCTGACTTTTAATCGACAATAATTTTGAAGTTGGGATTTTGTACAAACTTCTTTTTTTATACAATAGGACCTAAGTCTAAAAGTAAAGATAAACTACAAAGAAGCAAAGGGTAGAAATATCTCTAAAATCATCTAACCATGTTGAGGAGCGTCATTATAGACAAGTATAGATATTTTAATCGCAACCTATAATTTGCAAAAATATTTGCTCATCTATTAGCTTCCTTGTATACATGAGCGATGATATGGTAGTCTCCCAATCCAACCAACGCAAGCAACTCTTTAATTTTCTTCAAAATGGTCCAACCTCACCATGCATAGATCTTCATGTAAACCCCAAAGCACAGACATATATGAAGATTTGTTGCCAAGATTTTCCTATCAACCATGCTCATCTTGTAGTAAACCACAACAACTTGTATGACTGATATCTTGTTGTTTCACCATTTTCAGTGGCTTCGATTTCCATCCGGTTGTGTTTAGCAAAATCATGCGCCCCAAATGGAAGGGCTCGAGATACCAGTTGAGTTGATAATTTGGATATTCAGGGAGATTTACAAGAATTCTCGTTCAAGTAGGGATTTTACTTACATTATGGAATTTGGTACATAGAACAAAAGAGAAAATAAATTGCTGACTAAAGATTATAGAAGTTTTTATCGTATTTCTAAGTTATCATTTTCATTATATTTCTTCCTCTATATATATAGAAAGTTGGTACAATTGTCAACACAGTTGAAGATACTAGAAGAACTAAGAAAAATGACTTCAACACTTAAAATAAGTAAATTTGTCTCAAACTCGATTAGCTTAAGTCTAAGAGCTATTGGCCTACCATACTAATTATCAACCCACAGTGCAAGACACTGTAATAGTCAACCTCTGGATCTTAAACACAAATGTAAAAACAATATAAGTTTATGCACTAGGTTCAGAGATTGTGTCGTCAAATGATTCAATGTGATGTGGGTCGTGGGATATGTTGTAAGAGGGTTGGAAGGATCTCTAATTTGTACAACGGGGGAAAAGAGTAAAAAAAATTAGACGGGTTAGCATATTGTGATGTGATGTGTGTGAATTTCACCCCTATGTACCTATATAGATCTAGCCTTGTAAGTTTGACCGACGGTGTAAATTATAAAGACCACACCACCCTGAACATGCACAATCATCATGCAAGTGATTGCCAACACTTGTAACATGCAATTTCTCCATTTTCATTCGCTTGAAATGATTATGTAAAATTAGTTGTGTTTCACATATACTGCATTTTCATAGGGTTGCTATATAGTGCGAACAAAAAACATGCAAATGGATAGAAATACAAG
>Ga0099826_10002277_pt1 | contig 12280 bp, 8 predicted proteins | sample Mtrugardesep15_FD_76830 | JGI IMG/M metagenome (GOLD analysis project Ga0099826, IMG submission 76830) | Root nodule microbial communities of legume samples collected from California, USA - M. trunc garden sep15 | ecosystem: Host-associated > Plants > Roots > Nodule | place: USA: California...
GAGATCATCACCAACAATTTGTACATTGGTTCCAATCTCACCAGTCATCTTAGCATAGTGCTCCCAGTCATCCTGGTCAAAAGGATCCTCAATTGAAACAATTGGGTACTCTGACACAAATGACTTGTAGAGATCTTTCAAAGCCTCTCCAGAGATCTTCTGTGAGCCGTCGTTGTTCTGGATTGTCAAACAGAAATACCAAGGAGATAAATAATTTAACATGCATCAACATAAATGTTTTTTTTGAAACAACGTCAACATAAATGCTAGCAGCGTATACTATGTTTTTGTAATTGACAATTATTTTAGTATCTCTAATTTTATATTCTCCAACTGTTTGGCAGTACAACAATGAAAAGAAAAAAAAAAGAGCTCACATCTTCCTTGAAGTTCAAATCGTATGATTTGTCCTCCTTGTAGAACTCGGAAGCTGCAACATCCATTCCAATGACAACCTAAGAACATTATACAAAATGTCAAACTCCGTTAAATGAATAAATTTGAAAAGCCAAAGCAGCAAAATAGAATATCGAATAGAGGAGAAAAAACTTACTTTGCCGGTGTAACCAGCTTTGTCAATGGCGGATTTTAGCAATTCCAAACCTTCCTTGTTTTCCTGAATGTTAGGGGCAAAGCCACCTTCATCACCAACATTTACTGCATCTTGACCATATTTCTTCTTAATCACAGCCTGAAATGATATCAGCACATCATTAACAACTAACAAAAAGTATAGTCGTATAGCTCTACAATCAAATTCACGAATCATCAAGGCATAAATAAAAGCATGCGTGCATAGACACCAGGGCTGGCAGGCCATGATAAAAGAAACTTTCATGTGTTATGTTTCCGGTAAAAGTACCCACTTATTAAGTGTAAAAAACAAAGCTTAGCAACCGAATAATAAAAAAGCTTCGTTTCATATTATTGAGGTTTGACAAGATTTAGATAATGCATTTTGGAAGAGGTAAACGAATGTAAGATGCAAACCAACCTTCAGATGGTGATAGACTTCCACACCCATCTTCATGGCTTCCTTGAAAGAGGAAGCTCCCACGGGAAGAACCATAAACTCCTGCATATACATTACATATCAGAATTTCAATACGGGTTCTCTTTCTCAAACCCAAGTACACAAGAACGGTTTTTGAAAATATACCTGCATTGCAAGTTTGTTTCCTGCATGTGATCCACCATTAATCACATTGAAAGCTGGAACAGGCAAAACCAATTTCTTGTTACCGGCAATGTTAGCAATATGCTGCACCCACAGAATGGCCATAAAGAAATTAGATACGCAAAACAAGAAGTCTCAACTAAAAAAAAATAAACACAAGTTTGTCATCAAGTACTAAATATTTTCAGTGATGAACAACTTCAATTACACCACATGGATCCAACTAACAGATGCATTTAAATACAGTTAAGTACCATAGTTCATGGATAAATTACCTTGTATAGAGGAATCTTCAAGACATTAGCACCAGCTTTGCACACTGCAAGAGACACTGCTAATATGGCATTGGCACCAAGCTGAAACCAAAAACAACACCATTAGAACTAAATGGATCAGTTGGAACTTAAAAGTGTGATAAATTACAATTTACAAGCATAGTCTGTAAAGCACCTTTTGTTTGCACCAACCCCATTCATTAACGGTTCCATCAAGCTTCTGAACCATGAAGTTGTCAATTTCTGTCTGCTGAGTTGGGTCCTGTTCGTTGCAGAAAGGCAAGTAAGTCAATCAAAATAAGCGATGAAAAGAAAAAAAAAACAGTATTGGGCATAATCAACAAGTCAGAGAAAACACTAATGTAAAACAAATATGAACATACCTTGCCGATCAATGCTGGGGCAATGATGGTGTTCACGTTGGCAACAGCCTGCACGAACCAGGAAAAAACAACCAGGTAAGAATACTGATAAATCCGTCAACATAACAACCTTTCACACTATGTAGTATCCCTCTCACTTATTTATTTGGTATAAGAAATAAATAAATAAAAAAACGCAGCGATTTTCCTCATATTTTTCAAATCCACCATGAAAGAAACATAGAAACGAAACAATGCAGGAAGTAACAAAACACAACAAACAGTTTTGAGAAAATAAATGAAGGCTCAGAAGGATCCATTGGTAGTTTTCTAATCATAAAGGAAAATTTTCATTCCTTCATAAAATAGGTAGTTGAGAACATCATCGCCTTTGGAAAAACAAAATAAAAGACAATAAAACAAAATGAAAATAAGCAAGTTAATAAACCAAAAGCAGAGGCAATTACTCTGTTTCATAGTTGTTGATGTCAAATTTAGTGAACTACCCACACAAAATAAATAAAAAAACATAATAAGTTGATATAAATTTGGAGTGCATAAATTTTTCATAAATTGCAATACAGAATAAAAGTATTTCTCCTAATTAGACATTGAATTTCTAAAAAAAAAAAATACTCCTATTTCAAAACAAGTGAGGTTAATTTATTTCACAAGCAAGAAGTGTTATTAAATGAAACAGGAGAGTTATTACCTTTGATACACCTTTTCCAAGGTAGTCAGATCCTCCATCTCTTAACTCAAGAGCCTCGTAAATACCTAATCATTTATTTGAAAAATAAAATTAATCGGTGTTTAAATTGTATGCAAACTACCATCAGTACTAGAGTTAAATCTAAGAAATCTACAACATCCATGAATATTTAAAAATATGGAAACTATTTTATAATCTTTTTTCAAAATTATTTAAGGAAACCGATCCAACATGATTTGTAGCAAACGAGCAAAATATTTAAATATTAAAAATCACAGTAAATAAGTTGATATATTAAAATATTACAGTAGCATATTCATAACTTTGAAAACACAAACGATTACATAAAACGAATCAACAAAATAAAGTTGATGAAAAAAGAGTGAAACGTACCGGTGGATGCACCACTAGGAACAGCAGCTCTGGCAAAAGTACCATCGGAGACGGTTATATCAACCTACAATAATCATAATCAGATTCAAATTCAAATTTCATTCACAGTAATAAAAATTAACATCGAGAAATCGATGAGCGATAGATCGGAGAAATAAGAAAAACTTCGAAAGTATCGAAGTGAATGAGAAGACGAACCTCGACGGTAGGATTGCCACGACTGTCAAAGATCTGACGGGCCTTGATGGAAGTGATAGCAGCCATGGATGAGAAGAAATCGATGTGAAAATTGAGATCTGAAGAAGAAGAAGTTAAGAGTGCGTGTTTTGTGTGGGAGGCTCAGACACCTGCTTATGGGTAATTTATAGGCCCGATCAACTCTCGCTTCTTTTTAGTTTTTTTTTTTGGTCACATTTCTTCTTTTTAGGTTTAGAGAAATTAATCTAGAATATTCTTTTTAAGTACTCAAATTTAACTAAATCTAATTATTTAATTTTATTGCATTTTATTTATTTCTTGGCGAAAAAGTTTTCTATTCACATCCTGTATATTTCTGGTTACATCCAAATTTTCTTAAAAGTTTTTTATGATACCAAAATTGTCTTTTTATATAAATTTTCTTAAAACCTTTATTTTATTCATTGTTACTGAGTTTCACCCTCTTTCACCCACAAACGATTAAACAATCTGATGTTCAATCAATTTCTATGGAAGATTAAAGAGTGAATTCAAATATCTTTGATTCATACTCGATTGAATATAAGTAAATGAATTTCTTATTCTTTTTCAATAATGCTAGTTTTAATTATTATTTTTTTCAACTGTAATGTACGAGAGTTTCAATTTACATTGTTGAGGTTAACTTAAATTCAGTTTAAGTAAGTTTACATGAACCAACTTAAACTGAGTTTACATGACTTACTTAAACTCAGTTTACATGACCTACTTAAACTAAGTTTACAAGAACCTGCTTAACTGACATGACCTGCTTAAACTCAGTTTACATGAACCTACTTAAACTCAGTTTACCTTCTTAAACTCAGTTTACAAGGTTGATACATACACTTAAACTCAGTTTACATGACCTACTTAAACTAAGTTTACATGACTTACTTAAACTAAGTTTACATGACCTACTTAAACTGAGTTTAAGAAAAAATGGGTTTTGGGGTGTAACCAAGAGAGAAGGAAGAGGTTTTTTGAAAATCAAATTTTATGAAAGGGTAATTTTATCATTTTGAGGTGTAACCATAAATATACAGGGTGTAATTAAAAAAAGTCTTTAAAAAATTGTGTTTATTTTTTCTTGGTGAACACTCTGGTATCGTATAATATTGTTGATATGTATTCACCGTTTATATATTAGTATTTTCTTCGTAAGTAAAATCATATATTTGTGACTAAATATAACTATTTAAATTTAATACATTTTATTTAATATGATTTAATAAAATTTAAACCAGTTTTAATACATTGTCATTGTTGTAAATAATTTTACACTATTATGATATCATGATTATCTATATATGAGTTGAACTATGAAATGACTATTTTTAATACACGAACAGATTGATTTTTTTTTTTAAACAGTGGCTAAAAATTTACTTTGTGAATAGGTTGTTAATTGATTTTGTTTTTAAATAGTTTAGCATTTTTCTTATTTAAATTAGTCTCCACAAGTGTTGAAAAACACAAAATGATTTTGGCATCCGTATGTACTTTTTTTTTTTTTGACCAATTGTCATCCGTTATACTTTATGAGCAAGAAAAGTGTGCGGTCCCAACCAACGGCCACAGCTGAATTGGGTACTGGTTTTTCTCGTTATTTTCGTCACGTGAGACCTATTGTTTCTTCAGTGGTTTGGTTTGGTTGATGCATGTGATGCATGGTTTGGTAAAGTTAACGTGCACACATGTGGTCCAGAGCCAGTATTATGATGAATTACAGTGAGCTTGTTTGATTAGTTTTAAATAAGTGATTCAAATATTCTTCGGACTTTAGTTAAGAAAATAAATATCATAAAACTCGTATTGTCAACATTTTTAGAGTTTAAATGATAATCTTTTGGATAAAACAAATTTAATCCTTTTTGTTTTTTAAACTAGTGGCCAAGGCGCTAGTTAGCCTGAAGAAGAAGAAAAAAACAGTACGTAATTTTACCAAATTTAAATCACGTGTGAGGGAGATGTCTAGCTATGTATGTCAACTACTTGCAAACGGTAGGTGGTTATCTTTTATCATCAGAATAAAACACAAGTCAATTTATCAAAAAACACAAGTCAAGTGGCATGAAAACTAAATAAAATTATTATTGAACAAATTCAACGGTAACACTTGCGCATGATCTCGCACTCAGCTTTGACGCCCTCAGCATGCGATTCTTCAACACTGACTCATGGTGCATGCCTCGTTTTTTAATATTTTTGTTATTATCAGCATATTCTCTTTGACGGAGATAACATTTTTATAATATTATTATCAAAAAAAAATAAAAATAGTTTTATAATATTTGCATTGTCGAAAAAGCATATTCCATTTGACGGAGATATATTCTTTGTTTCTTTTACGGGTGATTTTTGTTTTTTAAAGAAATATGGTTATATCATTTCATTAATAACAATAGTTTCAACACAACCGTGTATGTTAAAATAAAAAGATGGACTAGCAAGACACACGGTCTTCCCTGGAAGTGCATGAGCAACCACATTTGTTTGTCTCCTTGCAAACTTCGCCCTAGAGTTGGTAAAGTAAGATTTGAATAGTGAACCACAAGAAGAAATAAGGCATCCAAATGTTGTTGTGTGCAAGTGTGAGTTATATGTCTCACATCGGATAAAAGAGTAAATGTTTAACACCTTATAAGTAAGAGGACTCATAAACTCATTGCCTTAAGGTTTTGGGTAAGAGTGTGGTGTCTCTCTTGTTTGTGTGGTTGTTCTAGCCTCGATGTGGACGGTCCCCCACGCTCCCCCAGTGACCCAACAGTGGTATCAGAGCCCCGGTGTGACCGAGGCCGCCGGTCATTTGCGCAAAAAGCAGCAAGTGGCTCAGCTTTTGCTAACACAAAGGTACCTTAAGAATCCCAAACACATAATCCAATTTCAGTTCGGTTATGACTAGTGGAAAACGCAACATCAATGTTGCACTTATACCTGCCTTGTAAAGGACGATGCCAGTAAACAGGAGCAGCAGGTGTCGTGTTGCCAGCTATAACAATGGCTTCGACAGAATGCACCCCACCATGGGGCTGCTGCACGTGTTGCTGATATTCGGGGGCAACTGTTCTAGAAACATTTGCGAGTTGCCAATCTTCAACCATAATCTTTGCACGCTCAACAACTATGGTACACATCTTCTTTGGTGCTTCCTAAGGCTCCATAAAGAACAATATCCCCCCAAATACCTGTCATGTGCCAAATTTGGACAACAAAAGAACAATAAAAAATCAAGTGAGCAAGATCTTCATGATTTGAGCTACAAATAACACATTGTGTAGGACAGTAAACTCCTTTGTCATAAAGGCGAACTCTAGTCGGCAAGCAGCTCCTCCACATGCGCCACGAGAAAATTTACATATACCCACAAACAACAACTTATAGTTACAATCACTCAATTCGTAGGTACAAGTTTAATAAGTCGTGGATATAGGCTTGGAAAACTAATTTTCTTACAACTAGTCGTGCAGGTAAGATCCCCTCCTAATTTATTTTCATTTTCGCCAAAAATAAAATTATCTTTTGTGGAAAGCTTACGTTTCTAAGTTTAATCCTCTTTGCCAACAAACTCATGCTCTAATCTAAAACTCTAATATCAGCTTCCAATTCATCGTTGCTACAAATTTGCTAGCCTCTCGTGTTGTAACCATTGTCTATGCACATATTCACGAGCTGCGACCCATCTTTATCACCCATCACTGTTTACTTCACTAACTCAATACAGTTCCTTATTATCTATATTAAAATGACATTTACATACCGTTTTTTGCTATCAATAAAAGTCAAGTTTCTTTTAGTGACATTGCGTTAAAAAATTATTTGTTTTTAGTTTGATGCATTTTATTTTCTCATATGCAATTACAATATATTCTCTCTGTTGTTCTAATACCTCAGTATCAACTGAGAATATTATATTGAATCTTTAGAAATTATGTTTCATACAAATAAATCATTGATGACAATATGCATTCACCCGTCGTAGACTATTTTTCATGTGTTCGTGTAGGAGGGTAAATGTTATGGCTACCAGATATATTTGTGCATACAAATATGTCTTTACCTCCTACACTTATGTAGGAGGCGGAGAAGAACTTGTTTATTTTGGTGATTTTTAAACTGTCCAAGTTTTGAAAAAAATGAAAGGTTCCTCTGAAGTTTACATATGAAAAACTTTGATTTTAATGAAGTTCTTAATGTACATACTTACATAGAAATATTTTTCTTTTTTTGGTTACAACTAGCATAGAAAATTTAATACACGTATATTTGTTGGAAAAGGTTGAGGTTAAAATGTCATTTGAATATGACTGGATTATATGAGAAAGAACAACATGTTTGTTGAAAAAGGATATTGTGATTAATGACTCTTTTTTTCAAATACTTGTGAAATTATTAATCATAATGTGTTGTCTTTTTTTTTTCTTCAGTAAAAAGGGTATTAAAATCCAACAAAGAAGCTAGAAACCTTAGAGCATCTTCAATGCTGAACAAGAATAGTGTTCTTGGAATATTTTGGTGGATCCAAAGATGCCACAAAGGATTTAATTAAAACACTAATTCATTTTTACTCCAATGCCAGAACAACATCTTTGTTCTTAACTTATTTTATGGGGTCTCACAACTGAATTCACATTCCTATTCCTAGTAAGGCATTCAAAATGAAAACGAAGTAAATTTTTTTTTTTACACTGTTGTTCAACGTCAAACCATGTTTTGCAAGACCGCATGCAACTTGACTAGCCTCTTTAAAAGGGTCCATTTAATTTGGACCACTTAAGAGTTTGGTTCAATTTAGACCACTTAAACGCAACGGCAAAGCTAACAATAAATCCATGAGGGAGCCAAATATATAGAAACAAAATTCATTTAAAAAATAATATATTAAATTAACTTGGAAGATAAATAAACACAATAATTTTATTTATATAAATGTAAATTTAAACAAAATTCACCATAAGCATCAATGAGTATATCCCACGTCTCCTTTCCTGATTTGGTTGTAAAGATCTTCGCAAAAATGAGCATAATTGACACATTGATTGATCAAGAATCGTGCCTTGCAGTCCCTTTTCTTGAGATCTTTGTGAGTAGCTTTCTGCGCATTAATATCGTTATGCTCCAATTCTTGAACTCTAGATTCACAATTTGAAGCTCATCTTGATATCCAAATATGACCCCATATTTATGCACCATTGACCCCAGTTCTTGCGATCAAGAATGGATTTGCTAAAAAGGACTTCGTTGATGTAGACATGATCAAAGAAGAAGAACACGAGCAACCTTGATTCTCTTACACTAACTCTTCTGATTTATGAATCAGGATTCTAATACTCTGATAGCACTTATTGGGACAAAGAAAAATGACAAGCTCAATTGAATTAAATAGTCTCACTAACTTTATTATTGAGCACCATTGCTATTTATACACACTTGCACAGGAAACATTATGAAATGATATTTTTTTTATAAATACATTTAAACACAAATCATTTTAAATTTAACCCACTATTACTAAATCAATTAAACCAAAATCAATTTAATCAAAATTATTATTTTTTCACCGCAAAATTCAATTATAATATCTAAAATTGTTTTTGAATTCGATAGTGAACAATAATATTAAGTAATTAAAAAGATAAATGATATTTGTACAATTATTCTTTGACAACTTTATCTCTCATATTCACGTTATATTTTTATTTTTTTTCTCTATTGTTATGGTTTTCGTGTCAATTCATACTTTCCTAAAAGTTATCACCAAAATAATTTTGGTTGTTCAAATAACACATCTTAATTAAAGATAGACATTAATATCTTTTGATTAATAAAGAGCAATGACATTTTTTTTGAAAAAAAACAAAATGATACTCATTCATTCAAATCGAGAGATTACATCATTTAACACCGCTAAAAACGTAAATGATGAATCTGCGAACAAACTCACAACATCCAAGTTAATAGCATATAACAGCATAATGCCTACAAAAATATATGATAAAATTAAAGTCACCAGAATATCCATGGCCTCCGGATCTGCAACGTTGACGCCTAAATCTTTGATTGAATAATCGATCTTTCAATATGAATCAAATGAACACCGCAGGAAGACGGGAAATCAAACAACGTCGCACAAGACGACAAACAACAAACCATCAAACTTAGGTGATGCAATCACAAAGAAAAAACCTAGATTTATGTGAAAAATCACTTATTTAGATTGAAATGTATATAAAAAGATAAAGAGAGGTGATTTCAGGTCAAGAATTGACCCAAAACCACCCTTTCAATGAAAAATCTGAAAGAAAAAACTAGACCGACTTGTTAGAAAAAGAAACAATTTGTTTTCAGTAAAATACACAAGAGTAATGACATTTGAACATCAAAATTTTGACAACCTATAAAATCAATTGTTAATTTGTCTAAAAGAGAGAAAGAATTATTATTATAAAACTCCCGTAAATAGTTATTGGTGTGATTATATAAGATATGATAGCTTTGATGTTCAAATATCATTACGGAGAAAATATTGTTGTACCAAAATGAATTTAAAATATGGATGCCCTTTCGGGTTGGGAACAAACAATATGCTGAGGAATCTTCCACATAGGCGGGGTCCCTGACGACAGTTACAAAGATGGTGAAAATATTAACCTCTGTTTCCAACCTAAGCGTTTTTGTCGTCTTCCTACACAAAATGACTTAATTTATCAACAATGTCATTGTCAAAAAAATATTTCACAAACACTAACACACTGCTTAAGAAACCAGTTTATAAAAAATAAAAAAATTCAACCAGTCAAGAATATAGCCAAAAAATATAAAGCAAAAGTGAAATTTGATGTATTTTTTTTAATGACAAAATATATTATATATTTAGATAGATAAACATAAGGGGATTGTCCCGATGAGCTTAACTCACTTGGTAAGGGATAATACATGTTACATCTAAGGGTCGGATTCGAACCCCGGACACCTCACTTATTCACCTTTGAGGTGAATTTTTCTAGCCGCTAGACTACTTGACAGCAAAAAAAGTAAGAGGATTAGATCCCAAGTATTACACCAAAAATAAAAATACCAAAACCTCTAAAAAAAAATAAATCATCAACACCCTCAGACATGCCGAAACCCCTAACAACAACTCCTCAAAGAACCATCACCACCATCAAAGTTCAATTAAGCACCCTCAAATACGTTGTTTGATATTGTGAGAATCACAATTAGTTGCTTAAATACAAAACATATTAAAAAATGAGATACTGTTTGCTTTATTTATTGAATAACTCTATATAATCACAACTTCAAATTAAAAAATTTGGACACACAAAGATGAAAAAAATTAAAAAATAAATAAATTAGTCACATTATTTTTTCTTTTATCTTTAAATTTTTCGTATGTGTGTCTAAATATATTTTATTTGTTTTAGTAATCAACTAAAACTTCATCCTATTTATTTACATTTCAATAATTGTCCATTTATAAAAAAAACAAATAAAATATTTAATCTCGTTAATATACAATATGCAAATTATAAATACATGTTAATATATTGATTTTTTGCATTGTAGTTTAACCTCTTTTTCTAGTCAAGCAGTCTAGTGACCGAAGATCACATATTTAAATGTGAAGAAGTACCCTGAAGTGCAAACATCGGCCTATATATATTATGCATTGATCATATCAGATAAGTTAAGCTTGTAGAACGGTTTAACTTCTTTAATTTCAAGAAATATGAATTTTAAATTACTTTCTTTTATTGATCGGAAATTTTTAAATATCAGCATCTTACTTTGCAAAAATACAAGTTAGCATCATTTTTAGTTAATTATATTTTACCCAAATCATTTGGATGAAATGTTAAAAAAACTTTTTTCAAATTAACCGAATGTCAATAATTTTGAAATCAATTTCAATTATAATCAGCTCCAAGAGTGCAAATATAATAGGTTAAATAAAAAAAATTAATTCTATTTTGTTTTGTCTGAAAAAATCACGGTTAGTTGGCGATAAAAACGATATGTTTGGTAAGAGAAGGTGCTACCTGGCAGAAGAAGAAGCAACCAAGTAGTAAGAATAACCTAATTTTGTGGTAAGGTTGAGGCAAGATTCATCTTCTTCATTCTATCATTTCCACAAACACCTTCTCTTCACTCTCTCACACTCTTTCTAATCAACAATGGCAACCTCACTCTCTTTCTCTAGACTGCTCTCATATTCCACCACCACCTCACTCTTATCTCCCAAAACCAAAACCCTCTCTTCCAACTTCACCCTCCCTCTCAAATTCAACCGTTTCAACCCAAAACCTCTCCGATTCTCCTCTTCCCCCAAAATCTCCGCCACCATCTCCGTCGGAGACAAACTTCCCGAATCCACCTTCTCCTACCTCGACCCCGCCGGCGAAGTCCAAACCATAACCGTCTCCGACCTGACAAAAGGCAAAAAAGCAGTCCTCTTCGCCGTTCCAGGAGCTTTCACACCAACATGCTCACAGAAACACGTTCCTGGATTCGTGGAGAAATCAGCAGAGCTAAAAGCGAAGGGAGTTGATACAATCGCTTGCATTTCGGTGAACGATGCTTTTGTGATGAAAGCGTGGAAGGAGGATTTGAAGGTGAATGATGAAGTGGTGCTTTTGTCTGATGGGAATGGTGATTTCACGAAAGCGATTGGTGTTGAGCTTGATTTGAGTGATAAACCTGTTGGATTGGGTGTTAGGTCAAGACGTTATGCTTTGTTGGCCGAAGATGGTGTTGTTAAGCTTTTCAATTTGGAGGAAGGTGGTGCTTTTACTTTCAGTGGTGCTGATGATATTCTCAAAGTTCTTTGAATCAATTCTCTATTATGTCTTACAACATGAGTTAATTGTTTGTTTAATCGGTTTAGGTTAATGCACTTTTTTGGTTTTGGGTTTCTTAATAATAATCTGGAGTGGATTTGACCTGGTTATATTTTGTAATGATGATGATTAACTGTTGAGCTTTGTGGTGATTTGTTGGTGAATTAGATTTTCATTGTATGATGTGGATGCATTGCTTAGTGGTTGATTGAATAGTTGTCATCCATATCATTTTTGCAAAGCTGCAAATTAAATTAAGTGTATGATTGGTATCACCTGGCTATGTCATGTCATGCTGATTCTGA
>Ga0099826_10002278_pt1 | contig 12278 bp, 6 predicted proteins | sample Mtrugardesep15_FD_76830 | JGI IMG/M metagenome (GOLD analysis project Ga0099826, IMG submission 76830) | Root nodule microbial communities of legume samples collected from California, USA - M. trunc garden sep15 | ecosystem: Host-associated > Plants > Roots > Nodule | place: USA: California...
AGTGCCACTTGTGAGTTCCATAATAGTCTCCGCCCGAGGAAAGAAAATTGAATTTTAGAAAATTAAGTGGTACTAGAACCCATGTGCCATACATAAAACGATCTAATAAACAGGTAAGCCCAAGTACCAAGGTCCTGATAGAATGCAACAGAAATAGGAAAATTAGATATAATGATATAGAATTCTGTAAGATCCCAAGTAATAAATAAGATTTTTGCAAATTGGTAGTTCCTAAAATGGTTGAATTTCCATCCAATGGAGTTATTCAAAGTTCATTTGGAAGGAAAAGCAACACAGAATTAAGAAAGTAAATCTACTGGACACTTAGAATGTAGCCAAGAAGAGGGCTTCCGAATCTGATAGCAACAGAGTTCATTTTTCCATAATCACAATTTTTTTTGGCAAGTAATTATAACCCGCGATTTTGAAAACTTACAGAGATGCTCAAATCGAATACCATTTAAATTCACCGTAGTTTGAGTTTCAAGTGATATTTTCTGACATAAAATGTCTGCAAACTTTCAATAGAAATATCAAAGCTTTTCATGTCAAATTGATGTAATTTTAGTAAGTGCAATACAATAAATTTCAAGGCATATTTGTAGTTATAGTGAAACTCTTCAATTCAATGGCTAACCAAATCTTATTATTTGGATACAAAAGGATAATACAACAAAATAACAAAGTTCAGTCATCTTTACATGCTTCCGCTAGTGCCATGAAGCTTTCTGAACACATTAGGGAAAATTTCCCTAGGTCAAAATCAAATTAAAGCGTGTAATAAACACTACTATGCGACAATGCTGCTATAGATGTTGTTTGAAAACATTAGTACTAAATTATGTATTGTGAATTAATAACGGTTTTTTAAATTTGACAACGCTATAGCGCCGATATAGCTGTTATTTGACAACATTGTTAATAAATGGTTCGAAAACATACCCAATAGGAGCCACCTCCAAAAAAACAAACTTCAATCTATCGCGTGCATTAAAAAGCTCAAGGAAACCAACATACATCCATGTGACTGCACTTGTTGGCCTAATAGCACAAGCTAATGCTGCCACAAATAAACCCCACTTCCTAGAAACGCAGGAACTTTTCCCCACATAAGTTCTCATACAAGGCCAATAGTATAAAGACACCAGCGTAAAAACAGTTTCCAAGCTATTCGACAGTGTACGAGAAAAACAATAAAACATAAACCAATTCGACAGCTGGGAAAATATCTAAGAAACATAGTTAAGGTATCTGTAAAAAATGTTTCTTTCTATATGTAATAATGCAAGAAGAACTTCAAACATGAAACATTGTATCCAATAAAATAAAACAGTAGGATACTGCCCATTTTGCAACCGAGTGACCAAAGAGAACCGCAGAGAGTTTATACAAGTACAAATCCCCAACTGCAGAGAACACAGACTGCAGTAACCTTGGAGCCCTCATCTAAGAAAAACAATACATAGAATTAGTACATATTCGGATTTATTTGAGTTTATCAACTAACATAAACACTCGTAAGACTCTTTTGAAGAGCGAGCTTATAGAAACAAACAACTTATGATATGTTCACAAGATGATTATAGCTTATTTCTTATTTTTCTATAAGTTCCTGGTTTATGAAAAATAGTTTAGGTCATTTTTTTTTTAACTTTTCATTACATCAGAATCACGATATATCAAACTCGCCGCCTTCCTTTTTTTTTATAGCTTGCATATATTATACATTGTCCATACCTAATGAGCTAAGTTCACGAGGACACTCGCCGCCTATCTAAACATACATTATATGATAAGCATTTTGCTCTAAGAACTCAACTAAGTTGTTTATTCAAACACCAATTTACAAGAAACATAAGAAGCAAAACAAAACAAACAAACAAACATTAATTAATTAATTAACAAGATATAAAGTTAATTAATTACCATAAACCAAGGGGTATCAAGATGGATTAATGCGAGAAATTTGTAAAGAGGAACAAAGAGGAATGGATGAAGATAGCTTCGAATACCCTGTTTCCATTCCCATGTTAAGTGACCGTATCCGAATGCGATTCGATGTGCAACTTCGGGACCTTGCCAGTGTTCATCTGGATTGAAGTAACTTTGTACTAAAACTGAATTCAGAATTCGAAATGCTAAGCAGACAAGGAAGATTCGTTTATCTGAATCTGATTTCGGGAAATTTGGAGTTTGGAGTTTATTTGTTTGTGGTGCATCTTTGTAATTGTCGCGTCTTCGTCTCATTGTTACAATTTAGATGTTGAAATCATATGAGATTATGGCGGCGTACAGCGTCGGAAACTGCTGGTGGTGGGCTTTGGGTCGAAGAGGCAACGGAGATAGAAGGGGCCGTTTTGTTTTATGAATTAAACTGATTTTTTTTTCCTTTTAAGGAAATGTTAACAAGTAGCATGGGAAAATGATACAAGTCACTGCATCCCCAAGTATTTTCCATTTTCTTTCCTAAAATCAAATTATCGAGAATCAATAGTTCAACGCAAGAGAAGTGCTACGGACACTCTCTTAATAAAATTATGCTTTCTCTTTTTTAGGAAGAGTTATATTACCAACTCTCCAAACATAATATTGGACTTGTACGAAAATCGAATCATCTACAATAAAAAATTTAATGTAAGAGAAGTGTTACAAACACTCTCTTTTTAACATTCACTCTAACACACTTTTTTATTGGGTGAAACTCATGTGAATCTCGCATCTTAACAATGCAACAACTATAACAAGTGTGGAAGTTCTAAAAGAAAATTGGGGTATTTTAGCCTCTGATGAGCAATCTTTGACACATGTCTCTGGTAGTGCTATGCCTCATCCTATCACTACTTACCACACCTCTCTATATATCCGCATACAAGCTTCTTGTTTTGAAGCCTCCAATGCATACTGTAGTTGTTTGTTCTTCTGAAACTCAAAGAAGTGTGGACATTTTACAAAAGTTTTGGGGGGATTATACCAATGAGGAGCAAGAGTCTAGCCTTGTTTGTCCATCAGCAGCTAGAAACAAAAAACAAAAGAAGCAAATAGACGAATTTCATCAATAAGCACAAGTAGTGAGCACATACAAACTCGTTTTAAAAAAGGTGTTATCAAAAGCAATCCCAAATATTGTAATTAGAGGATTAGGAAGGTTACTCATATATTTTGCATAACAGATGCTATGTTTGATTAAAATTCTTTAGGGGTATGTGCAGCCCTTTGCTTTTCATGGCAGACTACTCTTTGTTTTTGTTGCTATAGGATAGCCTTGGTTTCCTTTCTCTTTTTTGTGTAAACAGGTTGAGACCTTAATCCTGATTTACATTTTATTTTCATTGCTTTGATAAAATAAAATAAAATCTCACATTTTAGAATAAATTTCACATAAAGTCGTTAGACGAAGAAAACAAATGTTCATAAAATTTCTTTTAATGCAATTAATAAATTCGTAGTTATTAGATATTGTGATCAAATGGTTCAAATTTTAATGCATATTTTAGTTTTCTTTTAAATGAAGATACCAACTTAAAGTATGAATGATTCGATCTCAGTCTATAATAACCACAAATATGTCAATTGTATGAATACGTCAAATTATTAACCGGATGATATTCATCGTATATGTATTTATTTAGTTAATAGATCTATCAAGTATTTTATGGTTAATAAAATCTTAGTACTATATTAAAGCCTATCATTTGTATATTTATATATAAATGCTCTTATATAAGCACGTTATTTCCGTTGGATGGTGGACAATGATGAAGATGGTGAGGTTTACCTTTTTGTCTACGAAGACAACGAAAGAAAGCTTATCTTATTTGTACATGTCTCAAATCATAGAGCTTGATCTAACTAAACGTGCATTTTGAAGTAAAAGAGAAGAGTCCACATAGAAAATACCAGTTGGTCGGTAGGTACATTCCCCGGGGGAAAGGTACCACAAGGACATGATTGTTTCACACAAAGTTAAGCATTTCATAATGTTAAATAATCAAAACTATAAAACTTACTATTTGAAGATTAACAACTTGATCTCTTGGACATTATCTTCTTGCTCATTATATACTGTTTACTAAACTTACTATTTGAAGATTAACAACTTGATTTCTTGGGCAATGGGCATTCCTTCGTGCTCATTATATATCATCGTTCAATAAGCAATTTTTTTAAGAGAAATACTTCAGAGTGTTCGGGGGCACTCTTCATTGAAAATGTGTATATTCAGTGTATTAGAAACCACAACTTGAATAAATTATTATTATTTTTTATTTGAAAGGTAGGTAGATCACTGATTGTTCAAATTTAACAATAGAAATAATACATCATTTAATAATAGTTTTTGCAAACATATAAGATTTAAAAATGCAAACGAATACTACATAAGGTAATTAAGTACTAGTGATCATAATAAACATGGTTATTTCAGTAAAATTGGAGCTCATATTTTGCAAAAGAAGTAGAAATCTTAAGCATATGATTGATAGTTGTGGCCCATGTCTTGTAACGACGAAGATCATCCACCATGTCTAGCTTGAAAGTGCCTTTTCTTGTTGCCAAAACAATCAGATAACATGTATCATCCTCGGTTTCCGAACCTTTATACAGCTCTGCATGCATATTCATCACAATACCTATAATAATAATAATAATAACCACTACCATAAGTTATTCGTGCATTCTAAGCTTTCATAATTAATTAAAAGAATAAGGAATAAAAAAAGCACATACTCTCCTTCTTGCTTTTTATCAGATTATGCTTCCTCATCATGAGTACAACCTGTAGTTTGAGTAAGGATCATTGCTCCAAAGGTTAGAAAAAATAAAATTTAATTACACCTAAATCAAGATTTGATCACAGTATTAAGTTAAGCTTAATTTAACGGTGTCTTTAATTCTTTATTGTATTTCTGGATGTTTTTAGTTCATAATCCTATTCAGTATTCACCTAAATAAAAATAGACAGACACATAATAAACTATCCATAATCCTAACCTTGGCTTCACTGTTGAGGATTATAGACACTGATCTTGGCATGTACTTCCCTGTTAAGAGATAATTAAAGTAAACATAAATCAGAAAACATATAATACTTAGCATTTAACTCATATGCATGAACATTGTAAAGATGTTTTACATTGTCATTCAATCATTCCTAACTGTTCGATCATAACAAAGGTTTGACTTTCATCATATCTGACTTAAAAGTCATACAAATGGTCACTTGCGATTGATTTCTTTCGTAAAAAGTTTTACTATGATAGTGCATAAAATACTTCTCTAATACTTATTGCTTAATACTACTCAATAGTTCTCCTTCTTTAGGCTATATATGGTTATATAATTGGATGGTAGTGTAGTATTCTAATTTTATTTTATTTTTAATAAATATAAGTTAAAATTATGGCATTTGGAGCAGGGCTTGTTATAATTGCATTGAAAGTACCTTCTGGTGATTCCACATATAACTCAGCACCCTGTGCAAGAATCAATCTTCCTTTCTCAAAGTCAAAGTCCAAATCATAGTTGTCTTCAATTGGTAAGATGGGGGCTCCCCCATTCAATCTGTTCCTTGATCCTGATCTTACTTTAAGTGTGGCTGCTCCTTTTAATGCTACAGTTAGCCAACAATATTTGTTCAGTAACAGATTGTACATAAAGTATGGTGCATGTGTACTTCCATTCATTTCATCTATTATGGATCACCAATATTGAATTTTAAAAAATAATTGACATAAAAAGTTTATTTTCTAGCATATATATAATACCCTAAAACTATAACCATAGACACTCTTTGGATTAGACGTGTCCCGGTGTCGGACACGAGACGTGTTCCGGTGTCGGACACAAGACATGTCCCGGTGTCAGACACGAGACGTGTCCGACACCGACACATATAATTACACTGAATTGTGTGGTTTTATCAAACTATTAACATTGTTCGATATGTCAGTGTCTGTGTCGTGTCTGGTGTTAGTTTCCGTGCTTGATAGTCCCAAAATAATTGTAATATTTTTTTTTAACAACGGGAAAAAAAATTGTATTAAATAAAAGTATGAGTTGAAATAATAAAAATTACTACATGTTGCAGCTGCAGCAGTGAGAGTTAGGATATCACTAGCACTTGTGCCATTCATGGCTGAGCCAATAACACTTCTAAGATCCTCTTTTTTAGCTCCCATTGATTCAGCTACTTTTGCACACTGAGCAGCTACCAAAGCAGCAGCAGAGGCTATTGCTTTCTCTCTATCTTCATTTGACTCTTTTTTTGAATTTTCAGAAGCAATTGCAGCAAGTGCTGCTGCAACCCCTGCAATGGACATTGCTGCATGCACCTCTGCTCTTTGCAATCTATGTTCTTCTTTCTTCTTCAGCTTTATTTCCTTAAACCATTTCTTTATTGACATACTTTTCAGTGGTAATATCTGCTTCCATGGCATCTACATGATATGATGGTAAATAGTTTATACTAATTTCATATGAAATAACTAGTAACGCTTGCATGTAACTCTCACCATGAAACTGAGTGAAAAATATTACGTACCCATTTTTTTCGTAAACTGCTATTGTAATTTAATTCAGGATGCATTGCTTGCTGCATCCATATCCATGACTGAAAAAACAGAACATGAAAATAAATTGTTATTCTTCAAATGTCTTTGAGCGTCTAAGAGTATGTTTGTGTGTCTGATAAGTGACGGTGTCAAATAATCGTGCGACACTCACACATGTGATTACATTCAATTCAATCATTTTTGTTTTCTCAAATTACTTTCATGTATCCGTGTTATATTTGGTGTCAGTGTTTTGTGTTTAGTATGTTATAGAACTGAATTAGATGATTCTATTGTGTACTTTTTTACCTTAAGATCATTAGACTTCAATGGAGGTACAGACCTGAAATCTGCATCATCCATTCTAGCACTCTTTTTCATATCAAACAAGTTTCACAAATATTGATCAAAAGTGAGTAGGTTGGTAAAAAAATAAAAATTATTGAACGTGACATGACATGAAATTAGAAATTTAGAGTATAGTTTAAACTTGGACTCACCGTAGGAAGAGCCATGGGGCTACTAGGCTCGAATTGTTTCATAGGGTTATCAAGTAGAACAAGTGATCCATGTTGTGGCTCAGGCTTCAGAGCCTGTACAGCAAAGTTACACCAAGCAAGTGAAAGGAAATCCATTGACTCGGGGTGTGCATCTGAAGGGGATAGATTAAACTCTGAAGCCATGTTGATTTTATGGTATCTCAAAAACACAGATTATTTTGGAAAGAAATGAGTTGAACAGGATGAAAATTCAACAAAGCATGCATGCATATTTATAGTTGCTAAATCATGAACCCATGTTACCTCCTCTGTATGTCGTCATGCAATTATTGAATCTCTACCATTGAATGGACATCAAACGAATCATATTTTTACCTTACAAAACTGATTTTAAGATATACTCCTTACATCATTGGATATATGTATAAAAAATATATATATATTCTCCTTTTGGAATTACTTATAAACAAATTTTACTTCATGTTCTTTTTAGGCTTAATTGCAGTTTTAACTCCCTAAGAAAAAAAACTACAAAACGGCCCCCTAAGTTTTACATTTGTGGCAATTTTGGCCCTCAATGTCAATTTTGACTCGGTCTACACTGACGTGGCACCCTAAGTGAGATGCCACATGTTATTTTTTTTGGCCTTGGGGGCCAAAACTGCTACAGATGCAAAACTTAGGGCCCCATTTTGTAGTTTTTTTTTAGGGGGCCAAAATCGCAACTTTATGAAAGTTAAGGGATTAAAACTACAATTAAGACTTTTTTTAAATGAAATATAAGTAAATTTACTTATTTATCCAATAGTTAATGATAATACTACTAAAATACCTCTCATTTAATTTAACTTCTTGAATTTTCGGTGAATCGGTTATTTTTTCCTTGGTTCTCTCTACTTGAGGTAATTTAAGGCAAACACTTATAGTCAGTGTTTGAGAGGGTTTTTTTTTACAAGGTAGATGAAGTCTATATTTTTAAAAGAATATTATGATTAATGATCATGTAATAGTTCAAATGCACTTAATTAATTTAATGCACTTAATTAATTTAATAAACATTGTATCCATCCAAACATTTTCTTTTTTGGAACTTGTATCCATTTAAACATATTCTTAATATTAGTATCTCTTTCAACCATAATTCAAACAATAGTTCGTCTCGATGTGGAAGACTAGACACTTCTACTAGACTCATGTTAATTTTTCAATAAACTACTTTATTAGCCATGGGAGATAATTTCAACAATTAAATTAGTTTTTTGTTAAAAATTGTATAATCAAATATCTTTCTTAGTATACATATACATAATATACATCTGGTCAAATTTTCCATATATTACAAATCCAAATCCCTAATCAGCCGCTATATATAATATCAATAAAGTGAGTTGCAAACCCCACAACTCTTGTCTACCTTAACCCAAAGCACAACAAGTAAAAGATTGTTTTTACTGTCCTCTGTTTGTCTGTCGACACTTGTCCCACTGAGACATTTTATATTTGACATATATTACGGTAATGTATAAATTAAGTTAGCTTTGCTCAAAAAAATTAAAAAAAATTAAGTTAGCTATTTAAAAAATAAAAAAAAATTAAGTTAGCTATTTTTTTAAAAAAATAAAATTAAGTTAGCTAAGAAGACAAAGCACAAGTGGACGGAACAAAAGTACCATCATTGTTGTTAATTGATATTGATCCATTGTATGAATTTTGAACCAGGCAAGTGACTACATACAGATATTACTAAAGTTCAACAAATTACTACAGTCCAATGACAAATACGAAAACTTTTTTCTGGTGAAAAGGAATATTGAGCAATATGAGATATTAATTGCTACGTTACAGATAGAAAATGGTCTTGCACTTTTTTCTTTTGACAGAATGGTATTACACTTATTGTAAATATCTATTTGGTTTAGTTGCTGATATGATATTGGAAACTAGGGGACCTACTTGATGTTGAAAGAGTTCATTAACAAATAGATTTTGATTTTAGAAAAATAACCTTCTGAGATTTGAATGAGAGATAACACATGGGTAGCCATAATAGAACACTTTAGGTAGGATTAGTATAAACTTATAAAGCTAACGAGGTCCCTTTCTTTTGGGCATCTTTAAATGAAAGCCATTCACTTCAAGCTCAATGTGTTTTTTTTTCTTTCTTTTCATATAAGCATTCAAGTGGGTTAGGGTAGTAAAAAAAATTTAACTATTGAAAGCCAGTTGCAAGAGGACCGGAGCTAGCTTTCATAAGAGCCACCGCATAAGAAACCATAACAAAAACAACTTAGAAAAAGTGGCTGGGGAGGAATTATAGCCCAACATGCTAGCGGGGCCAATGTTGATGAAAAGTAACTAGACATGTATGATTGACATGAATGAAAGGCAGCTAAGTATCATTATGATTAAGCATTTTTCATTAGAATAACAAGTGCTTGATTAGCATACTTTGTTAAATAATGACGATAAATATTAGCTTTTCATCATCTAGAAAAGAGCGTGTAAAGATAATTGAGTATTTCTATGACATAGTTAGGGATGGGAATAGGCTAGGCCGAACTAGGTTTTGCAAGGCCTAAGTTTGGCCTGTCATAATTTTTTAGGGCCTAAGTCTAGTCTGTCATAGACTTACTTTGTAGGCTTGAGTCTAACATTCTGAAAGTCTGATTAAGTCTCCTAGTCTGTTTAAAAACTTATTTCATATGAACATTTTTAAATAAGGAATGTGATCTAAGGTTAAATAGACTAATGAGCTAATAGATTAATGATATTAAACTCTCTTTCGATATTTAACATGAAATTTTAGAAAACTTTACTATATATATTATATCATATTTCGATTCTAATTTATAATAATACATTTAAATATGTGAAAAATTAATGTAAACTAATAAATTTAAATTACTTTAAAGGTTGACAAATTTATAATATAATTCAAAGTAGAGTGTATAATATAATAATCAATAATATTATTCATAATTACCTAAGTAGGCCGGCATAATAGGCCTAAAAGGCTTTTCTAATAGCCTATAGTCTAACCTTTTAAACTAAATAGGCTTTTAAAAAAGCCTAGGTCTGCCCTATTTAAAAAAAAAAAAAGCCTGACCTAACCTGTCGTAGGCTAGACAGTAGGTCGGCCTATTCCATCCCTAGGTATAGCACATAACTACATATTCTAAAATATAGATATTTGGATACAAGACTAGTGGGGCTTTTGCTTGAAGGCGTGCGTGCTCATTACGTACATGTACAAGCCAGCAACTGTTTATAATTTACAAGTTAATTTGATGCTTATGGGGTGCTTTGGTATTTATGATGGATATCACAAAGCAATTAGTTTTACCCAAACAAACAACGAATGGAATTATAATTTGTGTTTCTTTTCGGTTGTAGATTATATATTATAAAAATATGATTAGTACCTAAGAATGCTTAAATGAGATGGAACATATCTATTTTAGCTTAACCAACGTCTTGGGTTCGAATTCAGCCTTGAGCATGCAACATCGTTAAAACTCTTATGAAGAGTCTGCCGCTCATTTGGGTCCCACAATGCTAGAGAAATTAGTCTTTGCAGATGCTCGCGGACGATACCTGGTTTACATCCTTCAAAAATATGATTAGTTTAGTAGTGAAAGATATAATTAAGAATTAATTTTTGCCTTTGTCAAACCTATTTTTGGAAAACAATTGTGTATACTCTTTGACCAAATTGATTTTCACTATAAATCTCGATTTAAAAGGAATTAAAAGTGATGAAAAGTATTTTGAATTGAAAAGAAGCTAATTGTGTTATATCCACAAATAAATAAGTTTTTATATCAAATTTTATTTAGAGTGAAAAATAATTAAATTTATTTGATGAAATCGAAGCATTTAAAATTATATTCATCAATATTCATCTTAAACTAGGGATGTTAATGGATTGAGACAGAGGGTATTCCAATTTACTCTTCATAAGAATGAAGTCTTTGTGTTTTTTAGGGGAAAGAATGTAGTATTTGTGTAGCTAACTATGACTTTTATAACTACATTTAACTAGCTTAATATATTAGTTTTCACAAGTTTAGGGGAATACCATTTGCAAGTTTAAAGAAAGTTTATGAATTCATTCATTTGGTATGTTTTGAATGTTGGATTTGTTAAATAATTTAATTTGAATATTGTATTATATATGATTCAATTTTAAATATTGTTGAACTTTTTCCTTAATTTTTTTTTTTTGAATTTTCAAATTTAGTTACAATGATATTTTGTTATTTAGTGATTTATTATAGTAAAAATTTTCACACTTTGGAAGTGTTTCAGATAATATAATTCAAAACAATCAAGAATGTGGATAATGGCTTGGTCAACAAGATTGATTGGTTCCATGCACGTGTTCACGTGTCTTTTTTACGATATTAGACTCGTTGACCACTTGTTTCAACCTTTCATTGAGTATCTTACAATCTATGTTTGTATTTTTCCTATAAATACTTAATCATTCTTCATGATTTCTCATTCCAACTAACATTTTCTCTTTTTCTTTCTTACTTTTGTTTTAGAAGGTGGAGATTAGGATGTTATGATTTCAATGTTGTCATTTTATACACATGGTCAACAGAGACTTCCATAGAAGTAGTTATGGGTTAGTATTAACGGTCAAATGAAGTTCTCCTAAATCACCTTGTATTTCATACCGGTTTGTATATGAAATTGTTCAAAATGGTTCCCATATTCTTTTGCCCTATCATCTTGTGCTCCCAAATTTTCCTGAAAGCGCACGAGAGGGATGACAAACCTTCTCCCTCATTTCACCTTCATCTTCTTGTGCATCATATTAAGCTTAAGGTGTCAAACATTTTGTATTAATTAGCATTATATCAATGTAAATATATTATGAAATCATGTTCAATTACTAAAATGTGATGGATTAATAAATTTTGTTGACAATTTTAAATTATGTCATTTTAATTAATTGGGTTGAATCTGAAAAAAAAAAAATTGGGTAGAAATGGTTCTGATTTTATAATATGAAAACATCAAATACGTTTTGGATTATAAAATTAAAATAAAGGTAAAATGGTCAATACGGAGGACACGGGAGAAGTTAGTCGGAAAAAGAAAATCTCAAGATGAAAATTATCCTTTGGGCCATATAATTTGGGCAATTTAATAACCAATGTCAGACTTTTCAATTTACCAGAAAAAAATAGAGAATTTCTTTGTACCACCGCCACCCCCCCCC
>Ga0099826_10002280_pt1 | contig 12276 bp, 8 predicted proteins | sample Mtrugardesep15_FD_76830 | JGI IMG/M metagenome (GOLD analysis project Ga0099826, IMG submission 76830) | Root nodule microbial communities of legume samples collected from California, USA - M. trunc garden sep15 | ecosystem: Host-associated > Plants > Roots > Nodule | place: USA: California...
CAAATATTACAACTTTTCATTTTAATCACTCTATAATTTTCCTTCGATTTTTGGTTTGTATAAAATTTTCGATCACCGTTTTTTTCCGTATTGTTAAGTAAATTCATGTGTAGCAGTTATACTTTTTAACTAAATTGTGTAGGAAGCTGTAAAAATCTCTCAAAATGAAATAGAATTTTTCAACAAAGCATGAATTAAATATGGATTTTTAACTACCAAAAGTATAAAAATTTATTTAATTCGTGTTTTGTTAGAAAATTCAAAAAAAAAAAATCAAGAGATCCTTGTAATACTATAAAAAATTGCAAAATTTTATTCAAAAACATGAATTATAGATATGAGTTTACTTTAAAAAATAAAAAAAAACCAAATGTGAGGATAGAAAACTTTTGGGACTAAAAAACGAAAAAAAAATCAAAGAAACTAAAATCAAAAGTTGATATATTTAACCTTAAAGATTAAATATTTCGTGTAAGGACATTCATTTGACGACCAAAATGGAACCAACCGACTAACGATATCAAATAAAACAATTATAACCGTTAAATACGACCCAATTGAGTTAAGATCGAAGTAAGAACAGGAATTTCACGATCAGGTTTTTCGTTTAAGTTAATTTGACAAATTATCCCTTCAGTAACTTAGTAAACATGGAAAGACATTCATCCAACGACCAAAACAAACCTAACAGACTAAAATTATCAAATTTAACAATCTCGATCATTGGATATGACCTAATTGAACTAGGAACGAAGTAGGACCGGAATTTCGATGATCGTAATCTTCCGTATGAGTAAATCTAACAAACCATCTCTTTAAACACTTAGTTAACGTGGAAGGACATTCATTCAACGACCACGACGGACTAACGATATCAAATTAATCAATCCCAACAGTTGGAAATGACCTAATAGAAATAGGAACGAAGTATGAATTGGAATTTTGGCAATCAGTAACTCTTGTGTAGGTCAATCTTACAAACTATCCATTCAGATAATTAGTCAACATGGAATAACATGCCTCCGACGACCAAAACGGACCCAATAGACTAAAAATATCAAATTAAACAATTATGACTGTTGGTTGTGACCTAATTGAACTAGGAACGAAATAGGAACTATAATTTTGGCGATCGGAATCTTTCCTACAAGTCAATCTGACAAACTATCCCTTCAGAAACTTGGTCAACATGGAAAGATATTCCTTCAACGATCGAAACCGACCCAAATGACTAACAGTATCAAATTAAACAATCATGACCGTTGGATATTACCCAATTGAACTAATAAGAAGTAGAAATTGGAATTTTGACTATCAGAATCTTCCATATAAGGCAATACGACAAACTATCTTTTCAGAAACCTAGTCAACATGGAATAACATTCCTCCGACCACCAAAACAGACCCAACCGACTAACGACATCAAATTAAACAATTCTGACCGTTGAATATGACCTAACTGATATTAGTCCCCGTTAAAAACATACATTATTTAATTAGCTAAAAATTTCCAGTTCCTTTAAAAATTTCCCTATGCATTTTTAGTCTGTAAATTTTCAATCAACATTTTTTTGTCCTTAAATGTTAAAGGAAAATGCTATATAAGGATTAAAAAACGATTTTTTTTTGTATTGATTAAAAACGAAATTCTGGATATTTTAAGTATCGTTTACTTAATTATTATTTTTTTGTAAATTATTGGTTTTATTAAATTGACAATGTTAAAACTGTTTTTTTTTAAATGGTGAACTCGAACAAAAAATCTATATGAAACAAACGGAATATTTTGTAATTTATGGGCAAGAAAATAAGGTTGGTAAGTTTGAACAATCCTCAAGCAATAACATGAAAATATTAACAACATAATGGTAAGAAATGAATTCAAAGTATATGAAAGTGGTAAACAATTTGGGCACAATCTTAAACATTGATGGCAGCTGCATGGGGGATCTCGTTCGGACAGGTTTTGGTGGTGTCATTCGCAACAATTTGGGCACTTACATAGTAGGTTTCTCAGGATTCATAAACAACTCTCATGACATTTTGTTTGCGGAGTTAACAACACTTTATAAAGGATTAACTTTGGCTGTCAGTTTGAATTTCGAAGAGATGGTCTGCTATTCTGACTCTCCTCTCACTGTCAACCTCATCAACGATGATTATTCTCGATACCACGTTTATGCAGTGCTAATTCAGAACATCAAAGATCTCTTAAGCGCTAAAAATCTCTCCCTTCGACATTCGTTTAGAGAAGACAATCAATGTGCAGACTTCATGGCCAAACTTAAGGCCTCGATTGATGATGTTTTCACCATTCACTGATCCCCTCCACAGTTGCTGCTCCCTCTATTAAGGGCAGATGAGATAGGATCTTTGTATCTTAGGCTCTAGCTCTTTTTCCTCTTTGTTTTTCTGTTTTGTTTTCTTTTGATTAGCTTTATAACCAAAAAAGTGGTAAATGTGTTTATCACAAATCGAAAAATAAAATTTGTACAATCATATGTCCTTGTGTAGATAACTTATTAATGTTTGATTTAAAAATTCATGTTGTAAAGGATGTGATATCATTATTGTCTAACAACTTTTTCTTGAAGAACCCAAGAGAAACTAATGGAATTTTTGGTATTAAAGCAACCAGGTTACAAAAGATAATTTCCTTTGATCAATCTCACCGTGCGAAAAGATCTTAAAGAAATATCACTACTTTAATAAAATATCAATTGAAGAAAGATCAAATGTCAATTGTAAACATACAAATTTTGTAGACAACGATGTTGAACTTGATTATGAAAAATTATTTATCAAAGAAAAAATCTGCAGTAGTTAACCGTTAAAGAAAAGCTTAAAAACTCGGTGAACCCACCAATATTATTATTATTTATCGTTTACTCCATCCGTCTCATGTTATAAGAAAAAAAAATCACACTTATTAAGAAAACTAAAACATAATTCCTCTATTTATTTTCTTTTGATGTTTTAGAACTTAATTATATTCCAAAACTTTTGATATCTTAGTGAATTTATTATTGTTTTCTCAATTTTACTTTTGTTGAAAAACACAATAAACTAATAAAGTAGTTATGACTTTTGGTTTATCACATGTGAATTTAATGATAAATAAGGACATTTTAGTCAAAAACATACAAATATTTATATACTTTAAGTACTCCTTAAAACTTGTACCAAGAGCTAAAACATCAAAGGACAATAAATAGAGGGAGTAGTAGTTTGCAACATATAGTTTCTTGTGTTATCCTTAAAATAAGTTTTATAAGAAGACGTAAAAACAATTTTCATTGGTTATTGGTCATTGAGAAAATGAAATAGAGAACAAATTAAATGCACTTTGCATTTAATTTTCATTTGGAAAACATAATTTTTTGAAACAATATAATTAAATATGATAAAAGTTGGTCTTTTTTCTTATAATTTAGGACAAAGAAAATGAGATTTTTTTCTTATAATTTAGAACGGAGGGAGTACATCGCAAGACCATGTATGATAAAAAGTACAACAGATTGATCCTCGGTCTAAGTTTTATTGGATTTGATAACAGGGTTTTTCTAACATATGCAAATTTGCACATGTTAAGAAGTTTAGAGTAGTAAGTTTATATTGGAACTTGTGTCTTTATATTAAATATATATTTTTTTAATAAACAAATGTGGTTTTCAATAAAAAAGTTGCTTGTTTTAGTATCCTTAACATGTGCAATATTGCATATGATAGACAAACCCTTGATAAAATTACAGAGACACTATAATTTTGTAGAAGTTTTAATTATAGTTTTTGTCGAAGTTACAATGAATTCCATAATTTCATAAATCTCACGACCGAACCGAACATGCACTTAGTGGCACCGTCCACGGTGGACAGGGGCGGATCTAGTGTTAGACATGGCGTGGCAGTTGTCACACCAGATTACAACCCAATTTTTTTTATTTTATTAATATAGTAGACCAAAAAGATTCTATATATCACATATTTGGATAATGTTTCACAGATCAATGTGTGATCCAGTGGTATATAGTCCTTTATCTATAGTCACGTCCACGGTCCCAGTGCCACCGTTTTTAACTTTTTTTTAAGAAGAAAATCATATTTTAAGGAGAAAATCATCAAAAGTGTGGTGAATTGGATTTGAACCCGAGACAGACATAGAGATGTAACAAACTTGCTTTAGCCACTTCGCTATAGTGTTTTTTCTGTTTAATTTCTGCATTACTAATATATATATCGTATTATAAATCAAATGTACTCTAAAAAAATTCTTTTATAATTTTGTCACACCAAACCATCATGTCTAAATCCGCCCTTGAGTCAGTGGGGATTGAGCATATTTGATAAGCCATTCAAACATATCACCAAACACTAACTCCACATTCTCTCCAGGTTCCCAACTAACTGATGCCACATCGCATCATATATCTTTAGTGTCTTATCTTTACTGTCGGCGCGTGAGTACAAAACCTCCACACACGCCGGATTGCAAACGACGTCATCTCCACCGTGCACAGCAAGAAACGACACATCCACTTCCTCAAACCTCCCCTGCACCAAACCTGAACTTAGTACAAGTTCGAGTCTTTTAAAAATTGTGTACGGTTGCTTTGTTTGATGGAGGCATGATCATCCTTGGAGGAGGGCATATGAACGAATTGCAATGATATAGATTTCTGAAATTCTTGCCCTCTTGAAGTAATGGGGTCGATCAAATGCTGAATGTGATTCAAAGTGATTGTTGCTCATTGAGAATTGAGGCCTAACCTTAATTTAATAACTTAACTATTTAATATTTTAATTTAATTTGAATATTTTAATATTTTAATTTTAATGTAATATTTTAATATTTTAATTTGAAGTTATAAAGATTAAATAGTTAAGTTATTACTATATAATATTTTCTATAAAAAATGGTCTACATATTTTGTATTTTGATCGCCAACCAAATTTTTTCACAATGAGAGTCGTGATTGAACTCCTGACCACTTGTTTAAAGGATTCAAGTTGCTTCCCACTTAATAGTGAACATACAATTACATTACTAATTTGATATAATAATGTTTATTATGTTATACTTATACTGTACGATATGAATAACTGCGCTAATAATAAAACAATAAAAGAACAAAACATAACAAAGTTCTCTTAAAAAAAACAAGACATAACAAAGTAAATAGAATAAAAAAAAAAACTGATGATGCTCTCTGATACGATTGGCCATAAAAGCACCCACGTCATTGTGATCAGAAAAACTCAATGGCTGTTTACTTCTAAGATCTACAATGCTAGCACAATATGTGTTCTTGATGCATATTGGTGGGGTCCAAAGATGCCACATATGTATTAAGAACATTCTTCTATTTTTACTTCAATGCAAATAACAATATTTGTGTTTTTAATTTACATTATAGGGTCTTACAATTGTCCCCACATATTTTTATTTTATTTTAATATTTTTCAAAATGAAATACTTATTTATATAGTTTTTATTTTTCTTTTCCAACAATAGATTTTCTGCTACTACCTTTTCTTCTCTTCTCTTCACAAACAACAATTATTGTCTCCACGCAAAGCAGAGAAAAGAAAGAAATAATAAGAGCATCACCGTTTTTTTTTTTTAATATAATTCTCTCATCTTTTTTCTTTGAACAATTTTCAAATTTGAATAGAGGAAACTCAAATAGAAGGTAAAAAAAAGCTCAAAACTAAGATTGAGGTGGGAATCTCAGTTCTCAGATTTAAAGGGAAAAAAAAAAATCATAACTGAACTTTGAAGATTTTGCAATTGGTTGTCTGATTTGGGAATTTGTAATTGATTTTAGGATTTGGAATTTTAAGTGTTTGATTTGAATTTGGATTTGGATTTGGAATTTTTGGAGGTCTGAAGTTTACTGTTGTGTATTTTCTCTCTCTTTCTCTCCCTTTTTTCATATGCTTTTTCTGACAGTTTTGCTGCTGGAACGGATTCTCCACAGAGAACAGTTCTCCAACCGGGATTCCACATCATCCATCTCCAATGGTAAAGAAAACAAGAACTTGTTTTTGAGTATGAAGAACACTGTCTAGAACTAGCATTGGAGTTGCTCTAAATGAGCATACAAAACAATGGAATCTCCGTCAAAATATTCTCTTTTGTTTTCCTACAAGATAATAATTGAACGTCGAAAAAAAAAACTGAATTTTGACCCAATCAACAATAAATTATCCGTTCACAAAAAATTTCTAGGAGATACTTTTGAGGGATAAATATTTCTCAAACAATAGCAGACAAAAATTAACGACTCTTGGTCATATGACATCTCCAACAGGAATGTTCAATCTTTGGCCACTAATCGCACATACTTGTTCTCAACTGCAAAGTTGGAGCTGGAGTTTATCTGTAAGTAAAAGTTTAACATAAAAAAATCGACATTATTTACTAAAATTAATACTAAAGGACAATTTAACAGAAACACAACTCAGATGGACAATGGCATACCTTCTGCTCAATCGCCTCGCTCAATTCATTTTCATTTACTACAATGCTAGATTCCTGCAGTGCTTTGAGGACAACTTTTCTCAATTTCTTCATCTTCAATCCATCAGGATGCTGCCACCAGTAAAACAATAAGCAGATTACAGCAGGAAAATTATATGGGGAAGTTCATTAGAAACTCAATTGCAGAAACTATACTCGAGTGCACCTTAAAAGTCACCAGCTATCTCTATATGACTATACCATGCTCAGAATAAACAGATAAAGACCCACTATAACATATATAGATAAAGCAGAAAACAAGAAAGGATGTTGTTCCAAAATTCAACACATACAAATTTCAAGGCTGCTTTGATAAACTTCTTCCACTTTATTTTCCTCTCTCTTGCCTTCTCGCCCTGAAATACTTCCCCATTTTCCACGTCAACTGATGTGTCATTCTCGTTTTTTTTAATAACGTCACCCTCTAATGCTTCACGTTTCCTCTTTTTCTTTTCGGAAGAAACTTCATTCACCGGTTTCAGGTTATTTTGTTCAGAAGACTCGTGCAACTTTGGCTGCTCTGAAATTTTGTCATCTTTTGCCATATCATTAGAACCCGTCTCCACTGCATCCTTTGCATCAGGCGCAAAATTATCTGTCTGGACTAGTGGTTGCTTCGAAGCATGGAACGCTCGGGCTTTTGCCCCGTGTTTCTTTCCTTCAGCATGTAGAAGAAGTGCTTGCTTACTTGTAGCTTTTGTATTGCAAAGACTGCAAAGCAACATGCACATAATTAATAAGACCAAACCATAAGAGTGACATAATATCTAGAAGAAAAACAAATATTGGTAAAGAGGCTTTTTTTATTATAAAATAGTCTCGGACACTACAATATGCCGTTTTTGGCAGTTGACACTCACAATTCACAATCGAATATTATAAAAAGGAAAAAAGTAAATAAAAACGCGGTAGTGCAAATTATTCAAAGAATAAATGTAACCAATTAAACTAAGAAATGTATTTCGAACTCTACAAGCATGCACTTTCACAAACAGACCTTGATCCACAAGAGACTTGCAGGCTAATAACCTGTTTAGACTCTTACCTGATTAACACTAATATCATTCACAGCTATAAGTATCGTAATAGAGAGAATTATACCTCAAAAACCAATTTGTTTCAAAAAATAAAGGTTCAATGCTTATGTATGATTCATATGATTTTACATTAAACGTAAGCATGGCCACTACATAATTCAACCATAAGTTAAAAAAGGCCCAGCTAATTTTTCTACATCCTATGTTTACATTTACATAAAAGATTTAGTCAGTTGTCCTGTCCCCTTTATGATCGCATACGAAATAATAGGAGGACTCAAGAATGCAAGGACTTAAAAGCCCAATTCCCATCCGAACAGGATATGTAGACCATGATAATTATGTTTCTCTCTTATAACTTTTTAAAACATAATACAGCATCTCAAATAACATTTGCTCTGTAATTTGAATGTCACTAGTGACTACAGTGCTAGCTAGAAAGTGTATCGCATAGAGTATATACCTACAGAACCACGGAGGACGTTCAGATAAACCCACATTAATATCAACTACTGGCCTTTGTTTGCCATCTTTGACAGGCTTGGCAGCAGCAGCATTCAAAGTTTTTCCTTGGCCTTTTGGACCATACTTTTCCTGAAAATCGAAGCAAAATGAGCCAGTGAAGTGAAGAAAATAAGATCGTTGTATATTTCTCTCTCAACAAAAAAAATCGTTGTACATTTTAAAGCTATAAAAATTCAATATGCTGGCAAAATTAAATGTAGACCAGACTAATACAGTGCAGTCAAATAGAATAAACCTTCAATTTGGTCCTTAAACTATCACTCTCTCTCCGATTTGGTCCCTGAACTATTGAAATATAACAAACAGCCTTAAAATAATATAAATCATCAAGTCAGTCCCCCAACTACTTTCAAAATAGAAGAGAGAGTGATAATTTAGGTTCTAATTTGATAGATTGATAATAGTTTAGGAACTTTTAATTTCATTTTCATAGTTCAGGGAGCAAATAAGAGAGAGAATGATAGTTTAGGGACCAAATTGATAGTTTATTTGAGTCAAATACTAGAAGTGATATCTCAGAAATACATTTTACGCCTTTAGTAGAAACTAGAATGCCATAAAGTAGTTAAAAGGTGAGGGAACAATCTTAACTCCATGACTATACTGGTATGAGGAAGAAAGGATAATCCTAAGTTAAAGGAAACTATGAACAAGATCCTAGCCACATTGAGAAAAACCAAAGAAATAGCATTGAGTAAACTTCATCTCACAACAGATAGGTACCCTTTTCACAAAGTCCAACTACTTGAGAAGCTGAATTAAGGTGGGGGAAACAACCCCATAATTTATTTGCATACAAAAATAAATGAGCAGACTCCTCTAGAAGTGAGTAAACCGCTTTAGAGTTGAAGTAAGCATTATCAACCATTGACTAACAAACTAAAATGGATATTAGAGGTACATTATAACAAAATTGTGAGTTTGTTAAAATTAAAAAACCTTGATTTTCTTATGCTAGAGAGCTAACTTCAAAATAGGTTCAAATGTAACAACCTAGGGCCTTTTTGGATTGACTAATTCGAGCTTACTTACTGGCATAAATACTTGTAAGACTGTTGGGGAAAACTTATGAAAACAGCTTATGACATGTTCATATACTTATGAAAAATAACTTATAACTTATGAAAACAGCTTATGGTGATAAGTGTTTATCTATAAGGTGCAAATAAAGTTGTTTATCCAAACAGGGTCCTAATCTATAATTAATTGACAAAAATAAGGCATAAAGGTGATTCTCACCGCTTCTGAAATACACTGTGTGTGGTTCAGAACAGTGTCTCGACCAAACATTTGTCCACAGTCAATGCACGAAAGCTACATAGCATAAACAGCGGAAAAATTAAGAATCGTATCATTAATTAATTAGTTAGTGAAATGAAGATGAATTGAATAAGAACGAACCTTGTTGGCGGAGCATGATCGGAAGTGATTGGGTAACTTAGGTTTTTTGAGATTATCTCCACAATCTTCGCATTGAAACCAAACCATAGTCTTTGCTTTGATTTGAACAAAAAGGTAGAACGATGGCTTGGTTTGGTTTCAATGCGACTGGCGTTAACCTGATTTGGGGTTTAAAGGGTGCTAGGGTTTTCCTTCACCTCTATCGTTTACTCTACCAATTTACCACGGGGAGCTAACAAACATTTCTTTTTTGCCCTTTAGTTTTTACATTACTTGAATAAATCATCTATATTGTTTTGGGCAATATTTACTCAAAAGTAAAAATTAATTGAATACGTGATGTGAGTTTACCTCATACACAAAGTGAGTTCAAACTCCGCCACCCACTTTTTGATATTTATAATGTAAAAGTCGCAACTACTTAACCAAACAATTAATTAAATACACGTTATGTCGCGAAACATTAATCTTAGCCCAATCAATTTGGTCACATATTCTTTATTTTTTTTTTACAAGATTGGTCACATATTCTCATTAGCTTCAAAAATTTATACAGCAAAAAATATCTTATCTTCATTTTTTGAAGCATAAATAAACATTATAAAAAAACACAAAATTTAGCATAAGAAACAAAATGTAACAACTTTTATAACTAAAAAAACACAAGAAATATGTGAATGGGCTTGGTAACTAATAGAGAGAGAGGCCCAACGAAGTGAAGTAGAGTTGAAAAGCGAAAGAGAGAGAGAGAGCAGAGAATTTACAACAGTTCCAATGAAACTCGCCGGAATCAAATCGATAGACAACGCTCACGACGACTCCGTTTGGGCAGTCACATGGGCACCAGCAACCGCCACGAGACCACCTCTCCTTCTCACCGGCTCCCTTGACGAAACGGTACGATTATGGAAATCCGATGACCTTGTTCTCGAACGCACCAACACCGGCCACTGTCTCGGCGTCGCTTCCGTTGCCGCTCACCCTCTCGGCTCAATTGCCGCTTCTTCTTCTCTTGATAGTTTTGTTCGTGTCTTTGATGTTGATTCTAATGCCACTGTCGCTACTCTTGAAGCTCCTCCTTCTGAAGTCTGGCAAATGCGTTTCGATCCTAAGGTAATTCAATTCTCTCAATTTGCTTCAATTTTATACAATAATAAACTACATGTTTTGCTTTCCAAAATTTTGAGAAAATTTCTATTAGTTTTTTTGGTGCTAAAACCTAATTTACATTAGTGTTGAGAGAATTGGTAGTGTTGTTACAAAAAAAAAAAAAAAGATTGATGGTGCATTTTTTGTGAACTTAAGATAGTATTTGATTGACATGTTAGAAATTAGAATGGAACGGAGCCATGTGTTTTCTGTTTAGTGCTAGGTCTATTTTTAGAATTGAATTACAAATGAAGTAAAAATGTAGTACATTTTCGTTCTACTAGAAAAGTAGAATGTAAAAGATAAAAACAAAACTGTGTCTTTCATTATGTTTTGTCCTAAGTTATCCAGGGAAAATATCTGTTGGCTAAATCAGGACTTAACTCATCTGAGGGTATGTTTTGATGGAGAGTTTTGGAGAAGAGGAGAGGGGAGGATTTATTTTACCTTTCTAAACTAAGGAAGGTATAAAATGTTTACAAAATAAATTAGGTGTGATTTCAAATGTAATATGATCATCTTTCACTGTTATTCTTTCAATTTTTTTAAAATCTCAAGTATATATCAAAATATTGACTTAGGCCTTGTTTGGGTAATTAGTTTAATTTGCAGCTTATGCCATGAGCACTTATATGCTTACGAATAAGCTATTTTTATTACACATGATAAAATAAAGTCAAATTGTATTCGTATAAGTTATAAGCTGTTTTCATAAGCTATATCGTTGAACTTGTAAAAATAAGTTAAAAACAACTTAAGAACATGTCTAAGGGCCCATTTGGATTAGCTTATTTTAGAGCTTATACAAATGAGCTTATACAAATAAATAAGCTTTTATGTATTATTTATAAGTTTTTTAAAGTATTTTATAAAAAAACAGTTTATGAAGATACACTTTTCGTTAGTGAGAGCTTATAAATTAAAATAGAAACTTATTTATCTACATAAGCTCAAAATAAGCTCAATCCAAACGGAGCCTAAGTTGTTTTCATAAATTCTCTTAAACAGTCCCACAAGTGCTTATGTAAATAGATAAACTCAAATAAGTCAATCCAAACAAGTCCTTAGCCCTCCATAACACATACCCTAAATGCTTGTGTTATGAATCAACGGATAATACTTTCATTCTCATATAAATGCATCTGTTTTATGGAGAAAGGATTTTGCTTCCAATCCTGCCACTTTTTAAAATCTTTGTTGGGATGGGCTTAACGAAACAAAAACAAGTAGTAACCGGCTAACTGCCCTAAAGTAATTTTTGCCAATATTTTCTTGTGGTACCCACGATTTCACATTTGTAGCATGCGTATTGAAATTTTCTCTTTTTGGTCCTGCACTGGTGTGTTTTCCATTGGCAATTTCACTTGTTTAAATCCTATGTTTGCAATTGGAAATTTCGCTTGTTTTAAACCTATATCTCATGAAGTTGATTGGTTAATTCTCTGATTTCCTATATGTCTGTTATCTTAATTAAAACATATATCACCCACTTTATGTTAAGAATGTATCCAACTAACTTAAGCATGTAACAAGTCTCAGAATAGCCCATTATTGCATACAGGGGATTGTTAAATTCCTCAGTTCTTATACTGAAAGCTGCTAGAACCATTTAATTCCTTGTTCCGTCAATTCACTGTTAATATG
>Ga0099826_10002281_pt1 | contig 12276 bp, 1 predicted proteins | sample Mtrugardesep15_FD_76830 | JGI IMG/M metagenome (GOLD analysis project Ga0099826, IMG submission 76830) | Root nodule microbial communities of legume samples collected from California, USA - M. trunc garden sep15 | ecosystem: Host-associated > Plants > Roots > Nodule | place: USA: California...
ATTCTTCTTGCAAGTGCTTGTGCGAAATAGGAAGCAACTTTTCTCATCGCACCGGTTTGTAACGAAGCTAATAAGCTTATATGCTTCACAAGCGCTTCTGCAAGTTTCAGATTCTCTTGCTGAATCGCTTCTGCACATGCCATTAAAGTATGAACAAGACGAACACCTGTTTCTTGTGTATCAACAAGAACCACCGGTCTTGTATTTTCCACCGCCGGCGTTGCCGGAAGAATAATATCTTCAGATTCCGGTTCAGACCAAGTCTTCATTCTCTTCGCAAGTGTGTTATCTTCTTCTTGAGGAGGTGGTGGGTATGCGGCCATACCAGGAATAGCGCTAAGATCATACTCAGAATCATCATTGAAAGTGTTGTTGAGGATTGAAGAAGAAGAAGAACCCAAAGAAGCCAAAGGGTCGTTGATTTGAGAATCAGGGTTGAGTTCAGTGAGCATGGTTTGAACCCATGAATATAGATCGGTTGGGTCATAGTGAACAGTATCAGAAGAAAGATGATTGATACCTTCTTCTTGAGCACTGCCCATAACCATCTCAAGTTGTTCAAGCTTTTGAGCTACATCAGCCATGTCGGAAGAACGAACCTTGTAACCTAATGCTGCTAATAACTCATCCATTCCACCACCGTTGGTTTCTTTTTCTTCTCTCCACATGTTTTGTTTTGTGTTAACGTTTGTGTTGTTGTTGTTGGTAGTGTTTTGCATTGATGAACATTCACCAAAGTTGATGTTTTTGCTGCTGTTAAGGTGGTGGTTGTTGGTGGTGTTGTTTTTGCTAATCACACCCCCACCAAAACTTTCTTGGTGTTCTCTCTTCATTTTTTTTTCTATAATTTGTTTCAGAAATTGGTGAAGTGAATAGATTGGGATTTAGAATTTGTGTTCGGTCATAGCAGAATGGGGTTTTTTTTTTTGAGTTTATGGGTTGAAGTTTAGAATTGGAGAAAAAGGGTTGAGAGAGGAGAGAGGGGAAGGGAGAGAGAGAGAAGAAGGATTGAAAATGAAAAAGATAAGGAAGAACGGAAACCATAATAATAATGGAATTTTTTTCAACTAGTTTCTTTTCTGTTTTTGGTGTATGCTTTTTTGCTAAAATAAAAAGGTTGTTGATAATTGTGGGGAGAGAAATTAATTAGATAAAGTTTACATTAGGGAAATTTTTAGTAGTAGAGTGTGGGTGAATAAATTTTGTGGGGTGGTATAAATAAAAGGAAAATTAAGAATGAAAAAGGAAAAAGTTTAGTGTATATATTTTTTTTTATATTAGTATAACTTTTTCAAAGTTTAACTATGATTAATATTCGCTGCAGAATTTTGTGAGACACATAAAGTGGATTCATCTCTTTTAACCAGAATTTTTTATATGAATAAGTTAACAATTGTACCCTTAATTTGATGTTTGAAGAACACAAATAGCTTTACTAAAATTGATTTCAAAAGTTTAAAATTGATTCTAATATGTTTAGTTCTTTGTTTTGTGTTGAAATTGACTCAACCTAGATTAAAAATGAAATTTTCAATTCTAAAATCGATTTAAATACGCAACTTTACATAATAAATTATTTTATCTTAAACTGATTTCAACCGACTTTTAATCTAAATCAATTTATTCAAAATCAACTTTGTTAACACATACCAAACAAGCACTTAATTTAAAAGGAGAGAGAAGGAAGTGGCAGTACCGTAATGTGAAGAAAGAAAAGATGCCCATGATAGTGTACAGCTTGTGCATAGCACAGAAACCATACAACACTAGAAATATCAGGTGGCCGTACATTTCATCAATTGAGGGTCTTGGGGACCGAGAATGATCATGGGCTCCACCTCTGTCCATGCTACTTCACGCGCGTCCTGAGAACACGTGGTATACAATTCTTGCTCACACTTTTTACCATTTGGTTTTGGGGCTTTACCGTTGAGATTAGTACAATCTAGTACAATTAGTATTAGTGCTGTACTAGTAACAACAATAGTGACTTTACCTCTAAAATAATCATTTTATTACAATTTTTTGATAATTTTCTTTCTCATACTTATATTATATTTTTATTTTTTTTTCCTTTTTTCTTTCTCTATTGTTTTGGATCAATGAAAAGAGAGAAAATGAAAGTTGTCATTAAAATTGTCACATATAGTTATACATATATCACTACTCAAAATAAAATCATATTAGGATTTTGTAAAAAAAAAAAAATCATATTAGGATGAGAAATAGAATGAACTTGAGAAATGAAAGTTGAAATAAACAATAATATGTTTTTGGAAATAATAACTTGATCTGGAGTGTGTTAAGGTGGGGATTGTTGTTCAAATATACGATATAGAGTAGATTGTGTTATATTTACGATCATCGATTATTCAATATATATTTGATTGAGTAGATTGAGACGTATATCGAAATAGAATACGTAACTTTTTTATATGGCAATTGACATCTTATAAGTAAGATTTTTAAGATGATTAAAAAAAATTGTTGAAGTTGTTGAAATATTTTGTGTGTGATTCACAAATCGATTTTCGGGTGATGTAGATCGTATGATGATTTATTGATGGAAAAGTACGCTAGTATTGTTAGTAGTGAGTGTTCTTTTTTGGTCAAATGGTGTAACGCCTTAGCGTGTACCTTCCCTAACTAAAGTCTATTTTGTATTTGATTTCAGCTTAGTTCAAAACATATGTAATATCTCAAAATTAATGGCATTAATTAAATATATTATACATTAAAATATAAGTAATGAAGATATCAAATTTTGTAAGAAATGAAGAAAATCTCAATTCATGTCGTGCTAGTTTTTTACTAAAACTTGTTTTATACTTTTTCTAAATAACAAATATTGGTATAATAATTGTTAGTATATTAACATTTTCTCGTTTGTTAAAGTTTGAACTTTAAACATTTAACTCTTTTAATTCATTAGTACAACTAAGTGATCTATTTATCCCCCATAAACTTGTGTTATACTACTTGATGAAAGGGGAAACAAAACATATTTGATTGTTTTCCATCATTTATATTTGACTTGAAAAATTAAACTCTTGATAATGTCCCCTCACTCATTATTTTTTGGTTCAACTATGTCCATTGTTCAATGTCTCCTTACTTTTTGAGCAATACCGACGGCGTTTGTGGGGATGCTGTGGTGCGTATTGCCTCTTGCATTTTTTTCACAGGAGTGTCTAATTATTAGTAGGATTATATGGATGAGAATTGCACTTAAAAGAAAATATCAATTTAACAGTTGTAAACGTTATTTTATCTTGCAAGTGAAGACTAATCCTTTTCAAGAGAGAATTTTAGAATCCATATCGCTATATCAAGCAAAGTGGAATGCCGTATTTATGCTCCACCCTTCTAAATGTGTTATGACAATTGTATCAAAGATTTGATTGGAAGAATCTCTCATGATCTTGAACAATAAGATAGAACTAGATGTAGGTTTTTAAACATTTTAGGTTTATTTTATAAAAAGTTGATGAAAATAAAATTATACATGATTAGAAAGAAAAAAAAACGACGTTTCTAAATCTTTTATGTGCGTCTAAGTGATTATCGATTGCATATAAAGAGAAATTGAGAACAGAACTTTTTACATCGATTTGACGGTAGAGGTGTCAAAGTGTGTCTAAGTGATCAATGACTGCATATAAAGAGAAGTAGGAAACATAAAATTTTATGTTGATGTGGTTTTCTCCTACAATTTAGTTTTATTAAACGCAACACCATACCAAACATGTAAGTAATATCATAATTGATTGTCAGAATTACGGCACAAGCATATGCTTATGATCTGTTTGATTTGACGATGAAAGTATCAAACGTGTGTCTCAATGAGTACTGGTCGTGGAAAAACATAAACGAAAAACTTAGTTTTTTATATTCAACCATTTTTCTACCACGATATCACTCAACGCAACATCGTACCAAACATGTAATTAATATCATAATTGTTCGTCTGAATCATGGTGTTACTGCAATGTTTCTCATAAGCTACAATTTATAGTTTGTAAGCAATCATGACGACTTGTTATGATATTTTTTTTTTTGAGAAGTTAAGTTAGTCTATATAAATTGGCATTTAACTTCAAATAAAAACACACTTCAAACTCAAAGTTTTAAGTCAATATCACCAAACCAACTTAAGTGAGTTGCTATGATATTAAATATACACATAAAAATTGTGTTATCTCTTTAAGAATCCTTGGGGGAATCTTAAGATTTTTTTTTCATGGATTATGAGTCACGAGGGTTGAGTTATTTTTTGGTTACTAAGAGAGTTGAGTTATAATAGTACTGGTTGCAATTTTCTATCTGAAAATCTTATCATCAGCTAATTTGGATATCTGCTTTTGTTATTTAAAACCATAATAATCATTTCCAAAATTATAATAGTCAAATTTGCAACTACATATACTTCATGGATTTCCCTTAAAAAAAATATACTTCATGGATTTATATAACATTTTACTGTATAATTAAGCTCCTGTTTTCTTTTAAAATTTGTGGCATCAAATATAACATGAGTGGAAATAACTTTTTAAAAGCAAAGATAGGGCATACTAAAACAAACAAGCCTGAGTGGGAAGAAAAAAGGAAGTGGAATTTTAAGATGAATGAATAAATGCTAAAGTTACAATTATGTCATTTCATTTATTAGAGAGCATTTGTTTCATTAAAAAAATGGCTTCCATCTATCTTTCTTTTTTCGGATTGAATCCCTCTTTCTTTACCTAGTGTTAGTATACTATTAGTAGAGATTGAGGATGATTTTTTTTTTTTATTGCTTGAGATGATATTATTAAAACTAAAAGAAAGAATTTGGAAGTAATTTTATAATTAATTTAAAATATAAATCAATTTTAAAGTTTAATACATGTAAAAAAAAAATTGGTATAATTTTTTCTTCTACTTTTGGGTATAATAATACGTGTATATAAGTGACGTAAAGAAATTATATATAGATATCTATTTTATTTTACTATTTTAATACATCATATCACTACGTTTTAAAATTTTGTTGCGTCTAATAAGACAATAAAATATTTTTGAAAGTTTATGTAAATTAGGTGCGTCTAAGGCATCATCGATGTGAGATTGAATTAATCACTCGGAATATAGATATGCATTTTTTTTTATGAAAAGAATGACGACCTATTTTAGAAATTGATATATAGTTTATATAGTTTTTTTCCTCAAAAAAAGTTTATATAGTTTTTCGTATACTACTTTTATTTATTTTTCTTACAAAATCTCATATTGTTGATTATCATATCATATTATATTCCAAAAGTAAATGAAGATCTAATTTTCCTTTTAAAGAAATGCATATGAAATTAATTTTGCATTCCTTATAACATATGGTTAATTGACCCTCTTATATGTTATCTTTGCAACATTATACTACATGTTTGGTATGGTGTTGCGTTTAATAAAACAAAATTGTAGGTGAAAACCACATCAACATAAAAATTTATGTTTCCTACTTCTCTTTATATGCGGTTATTGATCACTTAGACACACGTTGACACCTCTACCGTCAAATCGATGTAAAAAGTTTTGTTCTTGTCCCCATGAGCATAGCTCATTTCATAAGGGATAATGCACAATTTGTGCAGGGGTCGGGGTTCGAATCCCGGACACCCCACTTATTCATTTTAATGGTGAATTTCTATAGCCACTAGGCTACTTGACCAAAAAAAAAGTTATGTTCTCAACTTCTCTTTATATGCAATCACTAATCACTTAGACGCACATTAACACATCTATTGTCAAATCAAACAAATCGTAAAAAATGATATAGGTTACAAAAATCACGATGATTCATCGTAATTTCGATAAATGAAAGAAAGAAAAAAAAACCTTGCTACCAAATGAACTCCAAATACTCAAGGGTCTATGGCAAGAGTGAGTGGTCGTCTTCGTAGGTTAGAATAACCCATCTTGCTACAACGCACATGAAGGAGATATCTAAGGGAAGGGTCAACTCTGGTCCCCACGCGCCATACTCACACTTATGATGCAAACAACCAGCTTGCAACAGTTAGTTACAGTGACCGTACATTAGGTGGCGTGTTGTGAGAGCGCGTGGAATATGACGCTCTAGATCCGAGATGATCGGTAAAGAGTGAAGAGCTGAGTTGCCACGTGGGGCCCACAGAAAGAGAGGGTCTATGTGTGTGGAGGGAAGATCAACGAGGAAGGGGATTCAGACGTCAACATTGTTTTTAGGACCATCCGTCGTGGGACCCATACTCCATCAAGCATTCTACTGAAAGAAATGGTATGCCAGCAGAGCACGTCCTTTGTAACGCCGTTATCAGCTTCCTTTTTTTGTAAACTTAAGATGTAAAAAGAATCATTTTCCTTGTAATTATACTAGTAGTATAGTATTAGAAGATTATCTCATTCAATAAAATATGTGATTATGTTAGGGAAAATGTTATTTCTCTAAAAAAAAATAGTATCAAGAATTTTTTAAGACACAGCTGGTAAGTTTTAATTGCATGATTTATTTGTTCACTTCTTATTTTTCAGTCACACCTCCTTGAATTGTGGCAAATAGTGTATTGTGATTGGCTGTTCTTTATTCTTGAAGAATTCTTGATGTTATTTTTCTAGAGATATAACATTGCTCTTATACTAGTACCATCAACTATATTTTGTGGTCCACGATTATTTGTAGTTAAAAAATTATTTGAAATTTTTTTCTGGTTTTTAAGTGTGAGTAGTTAATTTTACGATGTTTATGAAAAGATAAAATGTTAAATAGTACTTCCTTCGTCCCGCAATACTTGACCTATTTGAAAATGTACAATTTTTGACCTAACTTACTTTGACAATATTTTTCTAATAATATACAAAGATAAATAATATGATATAAGATGTCGTTAGATTCGTCTCGATAAGTATTTTCAAAATATCAAATTTTTATTATTTTTTCTAATATATTATTCAAGATTTAAGCTGAAAATTATGCATTGGTATACGTAATAGAGTCAATTGTGTCAAGTATTATGAGATGGAGGGAGTATAAAAGAAGTGTCAAAAAAATCTAAAGTCTTAAAATTTTGGATGGAAATGTGGTGTCTAACTTTTTCGTGGTCTTGAAGTACCGTTGAGTTGTTGCTTTCGTGCTCTCGAGCCCTTATTTGACTAGGTGGTGGAGAAGTTAGATCATGTCTTTGATCTTGTTGAAGTGGAAGCTAACACTTAAAAGAGAGATCGTTGGTTTTCATATGTGAGTGGTTAAATTTTACATCGTATATTAAGTAAAATGTTTGATATATAAGAAAGATGTCTCATATACCTAATGTTTTAAGGTTATGTGTAGAGATGTGACATCTTTCTCTCTTGTGATACTGAAACATTGACTTGTTGCTTTCGTCCTCTTCCAAACTCCGCAGCAATCTTAATGAAGATTAATGATGTCTTTGATAGTAAAAATCACATATTTTCATCTTTAATGTTGATACGAAGACTTGATCAATTTTCATTTGACATTAACAAAAACGAATAGATAGTAAAAAGCGGATTGACTAGGGTGAGATTTGAAAGTGAAGTGGTAAAAGATACAACGTTTGATTTCTACTCTTGACATTTGACCATATTAATACTTAATCGACTACGGACACGAAAATGAATTAAGTTTTGAAACACATGTACTCATTTTAATTTTTAACATGTTTATGTTATCAAACACATATCATGTCACCATCTGAACTCTATAGATGAAAGGATAAGAAAGCAGTTTTCTTTCAACAATCATTATTAGAATTTCAAACAATTTTTAGATATCTATCCATAATAAACCCCAGTTAAAGCAATTCAAGATGTCTAAAAGTTTTAGCTCAATTGATAAATACCGAAGTTGCAAGATCGGATGTTGTGACTCGGGTTCAAATCCAAGACCTTACAATTGTGTGCGGTTTTATTTTAGTGGATTATCACTTCATCTAAGATAAAGAAAAAAAAGCAATTCAAGATAGAATTTACCTTAAAAATCGTTAGTGTAGTCATCAAAGACTCAAAACACGCTATTTTTTTTTCCTTTGACCAAATAAAAAATTTAGACAATTCCCTTTTCATTAGAAAGAATATTACACAAACTTTCTAAAGCTAATTAAAAATTAGTATATAGTAAGATGTTTTATAGAAACGTAAGAGGAACGTTATTACGGTTTCCGTTTAGCGTAACTGTATAAAAGGGACGTCCCATAATGGCAAAAAGGGTAGCGTCTTCATCCGACGGTGACGTTTGAGGACGAACACCAACGCTAACACGAATTAGTCATTTTCATTTCCCTTTTTTCTTGGCCAAAGATTATATAAAACCATATTCTAATCCTTTAATAATAATATGCTTTTATATTATTGGTATACTATTGTTACATAAAATATTGATATTAATTTTGATAATTGAAATGGAAAAGATTGAAAGGTGGTAGAGAAACGGAACTGACAGATGGTGTACTGAGTGATATATGAAAGGAAGGGAGAGGGCCATAGCCATGTGATTCTGCCACGTTTCACAGATTCTCTTGTCCCCGTGGTCCCTCCCCTGCACCTCCCTCACTTCCTCTCTCTGTCTCTCTCTCTCTCTCTTCTTTCTCTATTTCTCTTTACTATGTTTTTTTACCACACAAATAGATATTCTTCAACACCGATAGATTTTTTTTCCCAAATTTAATTAACTAATATTTGTTAAAGGATTAACATACTCAAACAAATTTATACATAGACAGTCCAGAAACTCGCAATGTGAGACAAATAATACATTACAAATACTCTTGATAGATAGACTCATACAATGTTTGGGACAAATAATACATTACAAACACTTTCTTCAAAATAAATACATTACAAACACTCTCGTATCATTTTAAATGGATTTGAATCTCATCCTAAAAAATAGCTCAAAGGATGAGAGTACACAAACATATTTACATATTCAACAACCTAAAAATCTGAGCAATGTAGAACTAATAACAAACTACATGCATCTTTAAAACCAACTTCAACAACATTAACTATATGTGAACAATATGGTCGAATCTAGCCGAAGATTTTAGGCATTTGAATTTTTTGTGTGGGTAGTACTCATGTTTAATACTCCCTCTATTCCAAAATAGTTTTGAATGTCATTTTTAAGTATTAGTGCATTCACTTCTATCATAAATATAAAATAAAATATATTGAGTTGGAAGCATGAAAATAATTGGAAAAAATAAAAATTAATATTATATTGAAAAGTAAAATGAATAATTTTTTTTTAATGGTTCGTTATTTTAGAACAAAAAGAGTATACATGACAAGCATTAAATAAAATTACACTACTAAAGGAAATTTATGGAGAAAGAAAACATGTACTACGAGTATGCAAAATTCAGTTTTTACTTTTAACACATCCCAACTTGAAATAAATGAATGAAATCTGATTTAATCATAAAAAAAAACGAGGACGGAAATAGGAGACAAAACAGGGATACGGTTGAAATAGGGCTACAATATTTTTCATTCTCTCTTTTTTTCTCTTTATTACTAAGTTTTTACCACACAAATTTGAGTTCCCAACTCATATTTAGACTTTCAAAATGTAGTACACTATCATTCGAAGTATGGTTATGAGAAATAATCAAACTCATATTTAGTACTTGACACATACATGTTAAGAAAGTGCGTTTGATTTTGAGGTGAAAAAATTGATTTCAAGTGTTAAATTAATTAGTTTAAGGTAAAATAATTTTTGTTTGTATAGATCTATATAATAGTGATTCGAACATTCAATTTTAGTTTAAAATTTAATTTTAAAATTATCATTTAGAACTTTTAACTTTAAGTAGAATGAGCTTTAGTCCTTCAAAGTAAAACCAATCATACACCACATTCACGAGAGGAAATTTATGAAGAAAAAAAAAAGAAACCATACGTACTACGAAACATATCACATCGAATTATAAAAAGCAATGGTCAATATAAAATGTACTCAAGACGGTTAAGGTCATGTTATTATGATTAAATAAACGGTTGTACTAACCGTAGGACCAACGAGATAACAACGTTACGAAACAAAGAATGCAGCCCCTACCTGAACAAAAAAACTATTTTCAGAAAATAAATAAAAACCTTAATCTTTAACAGAAAATCACTATAAAACTGACACATGCTGCATGCACAATCATGTTAACGAAAGTACGTAGTTAAAAGTAAATATGTATACAGTTATTATTATCACGTAAAAACTTTGTATTCATGTTTTCTTTAAATTGATCAACAAAAATTTACTATCAAAAGTTAAATATTTGTAGAGAAACGTACGTAAAATTTTCAAATAACACGACAACATGAAAACTTTCATTAAATTTTCCTTTGTTTCATCTACATCTCCCCACCCATGATAATTATGTTACAAGACAGTTTGCGGATTTTACTCACCTGAGTACAAGTCATATTTTTCTCATGTACAACGTGATTTTTTCCACAAGTATAGTCAAACAAAATTACCCAAGTAAGAAACCAAACCGACATAACCTTCTTTCATAGGTCAGATCTTCTTCGACTCATAATGGTTCGACGGCTTATAAGCTACCAGTGACGACATTCATGAACGTCGTCTGTAACGGCTCCCCTTTAATACACAATGGCTTCCTCGACTTTTATATATAACGACCCTTCACAACCGCTCAAGGTACATTCATTCTAACCTCTTCACTCACCTCCAGCTTACAGGGAGCTGGATAGCTAACTGGTTTGAGTTGAGGGATAAAGAGTTGAAAGCTTTGAGTTCAAATCCGGTGAAAGGAGAAAAACTAATCTAAAATCTTATTAATTAGTAACATTTTTTAATTAAAAAAAACCTTAAGCTACTAACTTTGGCATCAAACTGTTTGAAGATACGCCATTCTCCTACGCAACCACCTCCACCTCAAATTCAGACCACCGCCTCTATCCACCTATACCGTTAAACTACTAGAGAAATGCTAGCAACACACCTTCTAACACACATTTTTCAATACACTCCCTTTGATTAGTTAAAATACATATGGGACCCACAAAATCTATATGGGACCCATGTAAATTTTAACCAATCAAAGAGAGTGTGTTGAAAAGTGTGTGTTAGAAGGCGTGTTGCTAGCATTCCTCAAACTACTAACATAGCATTTTCTTCAAACGAGTCACCACCGGATGAGCTCCTTTATCCTCTACAGGTAAACCTTGAGTATGTTCAACACATAGTCTAGATGTGTAGAATGAATTCAGACATATTTAAATGTTTTTAAGTAGAATTAATTTTGTAACCAAAATTGATTCTGATTCGAAGCAATAATTTAGAGTTTATCTCACTTTAATTTATTTTTAGTCTTCAAATAATTTTTAAACTCATTTTTACATAAAAGCATTTAAACATAAATCACTTTGCTACCAACCAATTATAGTCGGAAACAATTTTTATAAATTTAATTCTTCAAAAACAATTTTTTGTCACTACCAAAACACACTACATTATGAAATTTCAGTGAAATTATGATGTCAAGTAATTTTATCAAACTCACCGTTAATTTAATCATATATTCAAAATCATTTGCTTAAAAGAACAACATTCTATAAAAGAAACAAAGGTGTGTTTCTCATTCGCAAGTAGTATTTTATTACACAAAATACCGTATATAAAAAAAAGAACATTTTTTATTTATAAAAATAAAATAGAATTGAACCATGCCAAAAATAAAACCAATAACAATCAAATAATTTTTCAAAAAAATAATATTTGAACAATAATTTTAGAACAATTTTTAAGATAACTCTCTCACCTACTCTCATCGTATTCTCTCTCATCTCTTTCACACATTTTAAATGTGGAAAAGTGAGAAGTTTGGTGTTCGAACCCCGACCTTTATATATATTCAATGTTTTTATATCAACTGAGTTAAGTTCACGGAGACTCTCTCTTCATCTTTCTACCGTGTTTGTCTAGGAAAAAAATGGAAGAAAATAGTGTTATAAAAATTAGCACAAAGTAGTTATATAAATATCATTTCTTTCACGAATGATTATGACAACCATAGAGATATATCCCCCAGCATGTTAAACAGTTGCTGATGATAATAATCAGATTCATGGTTTTAATGTTTGTTGTAGACATATATGTTGGCATTGTAGCCCTTGTACGGGTCAAAACTGAACAGCCCCACAACGAACCCGTAATTGTAAATGCCTTATCCTGTTTCTGTTTGTAGGTAGTGGACCTTCTGCTACGGATCATCACAA
>Ga0099826_10002282_pt1 | contig 12275 bp, 9 predicted proteins | sample Mtrugardesep15_FD_76830 | JGI IMG/M metagenome (GOLD analysis project Ga0099826, IMG submission 76830) | Root nodule microbial communities of legume samples collected from California, USA - M. trunc garden sep15 | ecosystem: Host-associated > Plants > Roots > Nodule | place: USA: California...
AGGACACATGTTATGCTAGACGATAGCTATCTGATCCATCCATATGGTTTAACATGCATCGGGACTGATGCTATCCGTAGGCCGCGTTTTGACTACACTCGCTTAGTAGGTTGGTCATCACAACCCTCTTTTTTTCTTTGTTTGTTGGATGTCTTGGTGCTACATCTTATATTTATCCATCGCGTTTTTTGTCGTAAAGATTTTATCGGACTGTTGACTGCTATCCACTATGAGTGTGTTGTTGACGATGCTGATGGAATGATAACCGTTGCTAAGCTTGAGTTGACTGACGAAAGGTTTACCTTGCCCCCTCTTCCTTCTTTCTCTTTCCACTCCTTCGTATTTTATTTTTTTATGCTGATGTCTCTTTCTGTAATGTATGTAGAGGAAAGATTGGATGTGATCTTAAGGGATCTTTTCTTGATGATTTCAAAAAACAGTTGAATATTTCCTACGAGGGATTGCCACTGGTTGTCATCCAGTTTGCTCAAATTGTTAGGAAAGAAGGTGTGTTGGAGGAAAAGGCACCTTCTTTTTTTATTCATGTGAATATTTATCCCATTTGTAGCGCCTTTTTACTTAACTTGGATTATGTTGCATGTTTTTTGCTAGGATGTTCTGTGTTGGAGGGTTACAAGTCATTGACCAGGGTTTTGCTTAGCCCTCCTGCTTTTGAATGTGTAGAGTTTAAGAATCGGTTTGTGACCTAACTTCCAACTCTTAAGCGTAGTTTATTGGTTTTAATTGGTTTAATTTTTGACGATGCACTTTTAATTGTGTCCTTCCTGAAGGTTGGTTCTCTGTGGTCGCCGTGCTTCGGTCAACAATGGAAAGAATCCAAGAACAATCCCTGATGCAGATTACTCTAATTTCAATCACTCTTATCCTGCAAGATCTGTCGCTGAGCTTCTCAGTTCTCCTAAGTCTGGAATTTCCGTTGTCTGCGCCAAAATTATTGGATGTTTTCAGGTGAATCAGTGGTGGTATCCTGTTTGTGACTGTGGACAATGCATGGAGGTTTCAAATGGTTTGTACCAGTGTGTTGATTGTAAGCGCACAACCTTTAACGCAGTATCAAAGTAAGTTGTTTTTCTTCCTGATGTTTACTTTTGGTTTCTGTTAGTTCACCATCAATGGATGTTTTTTCGTGAATTACTTTTTTTTTTCCTATGCATAGATGCATGCTGAGGGTTGTCGTTGAAGCCGGTGATGCCACGGCGACGTTTGAATTGTGCGACTATTTGCTTAAGGATATCCCATCCCTTGACTATGATGAGCTGGTAGATTACTTGATGATTTCATTCTTTTGTCTTTGTAACTTAAAATTTTTATGCACCCTCAGCTAAAATTTATTCATTGTTGAGTTTTAGGGTGTAGGTTATGCATTGAGTGGACCTGGTCTGAAGAGATTGAAGGAGAAACCTGTGTTGTTTGTGGTCAAGAAATTGCAGAATTATGTTCATTTGGCTGGACATCCATTTGAGGTGATTCGTTTAACCAATGATGAAGGCATTATCCGCACCTATAACTCTGTTGGAAAAAATTACACCCCTGTTAAGGTAGATTTCAGTTTATTGTGCATCATCTTTGTGGTTTATAACTTTGTTTACTATTTGCTTAAGTTTTGATTCTATATTTAATCATTGTCTATCTATTCCAGTGTGTTTTCAAGCCTACTTTTGGTTACATATCACCAATGATCCCTTACCCCGGTATGGTCTCCAATGTTGATCTGAACACTAGCTCTGTAAAGACTCATTTGGTTGATATTGCAAGTGGTAGTAGTTTGTCATTTTCTTCTGCTGATGCAAGCCCAGGACCATCTTCATCTAATTCTAAGATTGATCTCCCTGCCACTTTCTATGCGCCTGTTTCAGCTCCAGAGGTGGTGCAGCTTGATCCGTGACTCATGTTGTTGTGGAAACTCATCGTGGCATCTGTTTACTTGCCCTTTTGTTAAAAATGTGTTATGCTAATGGCCCTTTTGTTATTTCTATAGGCCCTCTTCCAGTGCTACGTTTTGTGGTTTATTAGGTTGTGTTTGTTTAAAAAAGTCCAATGGACATGTTTACCCTTTGATGATCCTTGGCATCTTAACTATTTTATGAATTCTGTTATGTTGATGTAATATATTTGGAACCTATTAATTATTTGTGTGTTGTTTTGAACTGTGTTATTATTGTCGACGAATTTCGCCACCTTTTCGGACCGTGTGTTTGTTTGTTTTCACGTTCGCCTTCCATATGCATTGTGTCTCCGTCGCCTTCCATTCGGGTTTACTCCGGAACAAAAAATTTAGTTTTTAGGCGTTGTTCCAGACATACTCCCTCCCTCTTTTTTTATAAGCAAAAAACATTAATTCACACTTATTAAGAAAACTAATACTTAGTGATTTGAGGTATAATTTTGTGTGTTTTCCTTGAACTTAGTTTTATGGAAAGATATAAAAATAATTCTCATTGGTTGTAAATCATGGAGAAAAAAAAAAGGGAACAAATTGAATGCAACATGCAGTTAAATTTTTATTGGAAAATATGATTTGTTTGAAAAAACACAATAATGACATAAAAGTTGGTCTTTTTTGCTTATATTTTTATACAAAGAAAATGAATTTTTTTTGCTTATAAGAAAAGACGGAGGGAGTACGTCGTATTAATTTTATCAGTCGCTGACACCCACGTTAATATTTTTTTTTTAGATTGAAATTGATTTATCTTGCCTATAGTTTTGTTTTAACTTATTTCTTAATTTACAGGGCTCCGTTAGCTAAATATAATTACTTAATTGTAATCTCAATAAATTTCAAAGTTTGTAAACCTATTTGGATAGATAAATTTTTTTCTAATCTAAATTCCACCTATGGTTGGCCACAGTTGTATTTCAGCTTTGGTTGAAAAACTTCCGATCCTAATGTCTGAATGCTTTTCAACCTTTACAGTTTCCGCTTCCTCGTGGGTCTCCATGCATGTCCTTTGTGATTGCTTATTTTTTCTTTAATTTAGTTACATTGTTACTTGCTCTGCTGTTTTTTTGTCTCTTAGTTCAATTTGTTTAATCTATTTTGCCAAAATTTCTCTGCAATTTCACGCAAAGGGATCTGCCCCTTCAGATTTACCCCTTAGACTCAGTATAGAAAAATAACACCTTATTCTTCTGCGCTTTAGTTCAGTTTGATCAGACTGGTGCATTCAGATTGCTGTTGTGCAGCTCAATGTCCTATTTCCTATGCCTACCACCAAATTTATCCTATAAATTGATATGTTGAACCCATGTGTTTTCTGTGTGGACATTTTCTGTTTCCATTTCTTCTTCTTTGAGAATGAACCAGGATGATTCCTCATCCCGTCGTGCTCTTTGCAAAAGAAAACGCCTCCATAGAATGGAGATGTTAAGGACTAGGAGATTAAGATTGCCTCTAATGCCGACCAATCCATCGATTGTATCACCCTGTAAGCCTTATATATCTAAATTTTGTCTTTGACTTTGTCTCTGTGGGTTTTATGTTTATTATCGCTGAGCTGTTTGTTAATATCACCAATTTTTGTCCATGTTGCCTGTGATTTAGTGATTGATTTCAGCTCTGAGATTGGTGAGTCAAGCAATGGCAATTTTACACAAATTAACCCTCTTTCAATGGCATTGTTCGACAGAAGCGAACATCAAGGTTTTTTCCAAATTCATTGATGGTTTATATATGTTTTCTTCGTTTCGATTTCGATTTAAAACTCGACCACTGCTGCAGAGGTTAACACTTATTCTCTATGTTGTAGCTTATTTGGATGTTGGTGACATGAACACAATATGTCAGAAATGTGGTGCCATGGTTTGGTATGGGGAGCGTGCTCAGAAGCAATCTTCTCCAATTACGCCTGATATAGCATTGTGTTGTATGAAAGGCAATGTGACTTTGCCTTATATGTTGGAACCACCTCCTTTGCTACGTAGTCTTTTTAATGGGGATCATCCAAGGAGTAATCACTTCATTTCAAACATTCGATCATATAATAACTTATTTTCTTTCACATCAATGGGTGGGAAGGTTGAGAATAAAATAAACAATGGTGCAGGTCCACCCCAATTCATAATATCTGGTCAAAATTACCACCGTATTGGAAGTTTGATTCCCAGCGAAGGGCAAAGACCCAAGTTCTGTCAGCTTTACATATACGATACCGATAACGAATTGGCCAACCGTCTCTCCCATTTCAGGTGGGACATATTTAGTTAAATTTGCTTTGCTGTTTAGATATGAAAACTGATAATTATGTCCTGATATACAAAATTCTTTGTTTCAAAAGAAAATAGTTCAGTAGCGATATTTACGGTGATAATACTTGATCGAAGTTAAATCATTTGGTTTACTGTGTGATAGTTTTTGAATGATTTATGCCTGTCGTATTTGCAGTGGTCGTTCTGAGGAAAGCACAGTTGATCCTTCTCTGGTTCAAGATTTATTACGCCTGATGGATGACCATAACATTTTAGTAAAAAGTTTTAGAATGGTTCGTGATTTTCAGCTGTTGAATGCAAATGTTCCGGTTCGTTTGAGGCTGTTTCGTAATAGATCTTCTGATGCACGAACTTACAATGTTCCTGACGTTGATGAGGTTGCTGCGTTGATTGTCGGTGACTTTGAAAGCTCGGAGGATGGGAGGGACATCGTTGTAAAGGAGAAGGATGGTGTTTTGCAACGTATCCATGAAACGCATTGCAAATACATGCCTCTACAGTATCCATTGTTCTTCCCCTTCGGTGAAGACCAATACCAAGAACATATCGATCGCAATGAGTTGACAACTACTAGCACTATAAAAAAACGTGTTCGTATCAGTGTCCGTGAGTTTGTTGCATTCCGAATACAAGAGAGGTCCTTTGAAGATTCTGTTTTGTTGTTGGGTAAACGACTTTTCCAGCAGTTTGTAGTTGACGTGTATTCTATGATTGAGTCCCAGCGATTGTCTTGGGTGCGGCAGAACCAAAGTAAGATACGTTCCGGATTTTTGATGGGAGTTGAGGAGGCAGTCAGCCGTGGAGACAATGATGCTTCCTCCATTGGTTCAAGGATTGTTTTGCCTGCATCTTTCACCGGGGGTAGGAGGTATATGTTTAATAATTGTCAGGATGCAATGGCAATTTGCAAGAGATATGGCTACCCTGATTTATTTCTCACTGTTACATGCAACCCTAAGTGGGCTGAAATACAAAGACATCTATCTAAGTCTGGCAACTATGCAGCATACAGACCGGATATATGTTGCAGGGTATTTCAACTCAAGTTGGAGGAAATGATGTCTGATTTTAAAAAAGGGCAATTTTTTGGAAGAGTTATAGCAAGTGAGTTTTTATCTGACCTTTTTTTTTGTTTTATATTTTTTATAGCAATTGAATTATGATATTTAAAGGTTCAATACTGTTAGGAGTATATTATTGTCAACTATTTTTATATTTGTTTATTTATTCATAGGCGTCTACACCATTGAGTTCCAAAAACGCGGTCTGCCTCATGCACATATTTTGCTTTGGCTTGACAAGAAGGACAAACTTGATTCTGTTGCTTCCATTGATTCCGTTATATGTGCTGAGTTGCCTGATGAAACACTCTATCCGAAGTTGTATGCTGCCGTTACGAGTTTCATGGTTCATGGACCTTGTGGTTTTGCAAGACCCAACTCACCTTGCATGAAGGATCGCTGTTGCTCAAAATTCTATCCTAAAAAGTTTACCTCAAAGACCTCTTTTGATGAGAGTGGATATCCCATCTACCGACGTCGTGATCTTGGTGTTGTTGTTATGAAGAAAGATGTTCAGCTGGACAATCGTAGCGTTGTGCCTTACAATCCCACTTTGATCATGAAGTATCAAGCTCATGTGAATATAGAATTTTGCAATAGATCCAATTGCATAAAGTATTTGTTCAAGTATATTACGAAAGGTGTGGATCGTGTGACAGCTGCGATGGAGGTGGGGGATCAGGAGATTGTGGATGAAATTCAGCAATTTTACGATTGCAGGTATCTATCCCCATGTGAGTCTATATGGCGCATTTTTGCGTTTGACATTCACAGTCGGTGGCCTCCTGTTCAAAGGCTCACGTTTCACCTGTATGGTAGACAGAGGGTTGTCTTTGAGGACGATGCAGATCTTGAGTGTGTTTTGGATGTCAACAGAGAAAAAAATACAATGTTTCTTGCTTGGATGGAAGCTAACAAGGAATTTTCATGTGGTCGCTCTCTCACTTATACGCAGTTTCCAAGCATGTTTGTATTCAATGAAAGGAACCGTTTGTGGCATCCACGTCACAAGGGGGTTTCTGTGGGACGGTTGACCTTTGTTCCGCCGAGTAATCGAGAGATATATTACCTACGTTTGTTGTTGAATGTACAGGTTGGTTGCACCAGTTTTGAAGATATTCGCACTGTTTACGGCCATATACATGAAACGTATAGGGAGGCGTGTGCAGCTTTGGGTCTGCTTGCAGATGATCGTCAGTTTATCGATGCTATCAATGAGGTCGCAATCCTTTCTTCTGGTCATTCAGTGCGAAAGATTTTTGCCAATTTTTTGGTCTGTTCCTCATTGGCTGATCCATTTAACGTTTGGCAACTTACCTGGGAGTCATTATCCGACGGTATTCTTTACGATAGGCGCCGAGCTTTAGGTTTGCCAGGTTAGTTCTTTATTCTTTGCTTCCCTTTTTCCTGACATTCATATTTCCTGTGTTGTAATTTTTTAAATTTTAACATTAAAAAATACTTCTTGGTGTTTGTTATTATAATTTGTAGATCTGGTTATATCTGAGGATGATTTGAAGGAGCTTTGTTTGGTTGAAATAGACAAATTGCTGAGGCTGAATGGAAAGACTCTTGAGGATTTTGAATGCATGCCAAAGATATCCGTTCCTGTCGTTGAGGCTTTCAACAATGTTTTGTTAGCTAATGAATTGTCTTACGATTCCGAAGAAATGTTGGTACGACACGGTGAATGTTTTTCTAATCTAAACGAGGGTCAGTTGAATGTGTATGTCCAAGTTATCGATGCAGTTTATAACAATCTAGGTCGTATGTTTTTCGTTGATGGCTACGGTGGAACTGGAAAAACCTACCTTTGGAATGCGCTATCTTTCCGGTTAAGGTCTGAGGGACTGATTGTTCTAAATGTTGCATCAAGTGGGATAGCATCTTTGCTATTGCCAGGTGGCAGGACCGCTCATTCGCAGTTTGCCATCCCATTGGTTTTGGTTGAGGATTCTTGCTGCCTGATTGAAAAGGAGGGTAACAAGGCTCAGTTGTTGACTATGGCTAGCCTGATTATATGGGATGAAGCACCGATGATCAACAGGTTGGCTTTTGAGGCCTTCGATCGAACAATGCGGGACATTATGAATAATGTAGTTGATGGGGCTTTGGACCGTCCCTTCGGTGGAAAAACAATTGTGTTCGGTGGAGATTTTCGACAAATTTTGCCTGTTGTTCCCAAGGGTGGTCGGGCGGATATTGTGCATGCCACCATCAATTCTTCACCTCTGTGGTCTGGATGTAAGGTATTGAAGCTGACAGAAAACATGAGATTGGGGGTGGGCGTGGACAGTCATGTGAATGAAAACTTAGCTGCGTTCGCGAAGTGGATTTTGGATATTGGTGATGGAAAGGTTGGTGAGATTGATGATGGCGAGGCTATCATTGAGATCCCCACTGACATTATTGTGGAAAATTCTGGTAATCCTATTGGAGATATAGTCTCATCCACATACCCTGATTTGCTGGACAACTTGGTGGATTCTTCTTATTTTAACGATCGTGCAATTTTGGCTCCCACTCTTGAATTAGTTGAGAAGGTGAATGATTATGTCATGACATTGATACCCGGTGAAGAGAAGGATTACTTAAGTTGTGATACTGTTTGCAAGTGTGATGATGACGTGGGGATTGACCATCGTTGGATTACACCGGAGTTTTTGAATGATATCAAATGTTCGGGTATGCCTAATCACAAGTTGAGTCTCAAAGTTGGTGTTCCGGTGATGCTGTTGCGCAACATTGATCAATCTGCCGGTCTCTGCAATGGAACAAGATTAACGGTTGTATCTTTGGGAAAGAATGTTATTTGTGCGCGTGTCATTGGTGGCGGTCACAGTGGTGAAACAGTTTTCATCCCCCGGATGAATCTTATACCTTCTGGTGCAAATGTTTCCATCAAGTTTGAGAGGCGGCAATTTCCGTTGGTTGTGTCCTTTGCTATGACTATCAATAAAAGTCAGGGGCAGACGTTGTCGCATGTGGGTTTGTATCTTCCTAGGCCTGTATTTACACACGGTCAACTATACGTTGCTGTTTCACGGGTAAGAGCCAGAACCGGTTTAAAGATTCTTATCACAGATGAGAATTCCGATCCATCCTCATTTACAACCAATGTTGTGTACCAGGAAGTTTTCCAGAAAATCTGAAGGTGATTCAATGTCTTTACTTTTCATGTAGTCCTTCTTCTCCGTAATTCTTATTTGAATTCAATCTTATGTTTTTATATTTGAAAATTTTGTCTTCTGTTGGTTTTCTTTGCAGAGGTTGAAGGGACATGGTCACGTCTACAATCGTGTTGACATAACCTGAATAAAAGTTTTATCTAAGACATTGGTTGAATGTTAGTTATCTCAAGATTTCTTTGACATTGCCAATTACTTGTGGCAGGGGCTGTTTCAATTGGTCTGTACTTATTTCCTATGCTTTTCCTTGATAGTAAACTAAGTGAATGGGCTGTGTTTGTGATGGTCGATCTTCCTCCAACTTTGCTATAGTTTTAAGTTTTTGAAAAAGCCTACCAGTAAGTCCATTTGTTGGCAGTGTTAGGCAATTGTTTTTGTTGTCTGGTTTGCTAGCAGGTTTTATAATGTGTTGGGTCTATTATGTCATTGGTGCAAACCTTATATATAGTATAATGAATATGTATGTATGCCTTTTCACTACCTGCTGTGTTGTCCCCTGGATAATGTATTGGGGTATATTTTTAATCAAAAAGCATTTGGTTTCAATCTTATTGCAGTTTTGGTTGTTTTTGTGGATCATCTCCAATAAGGTTTATCTATACAGACCTACCTTTTATATTTATTTTGTTTAACTCTTTTGAGGCAAGGCATATTTTTATTCTTGGATTGTCAAAAAACATTGGCAACGACCGTCTATAATAATCATAAAAATTTATGGGGTATAGTAGTTGTTATTTTAGATGTATCATTTTTGTGAAAAATTAGTATGAGTAAATTATAAAAACAACGTTATTGTTAAATTAAATAATAACAAAGACCTTAAATAATAACAACATAATTTAAATACTTGAGTTTAGTTGAGCACACCTTTATAATTATTATTTTTTGAAACAAGCATCCATTTATAATTTAGTGGCAACGTTAATTTGACACACGTTTATTTTAGTATTGGCAACATTTATCCTCTCTAATGGTGCTGGAACCTGCGGTCAATTTTAATTAATGTAGACATGTAAAGTTATGTCTTCAACTTCATATACTTAGCTGTACGAGTTTGTCTAATTATATGATATCTTCCATGTAATTTTATCCGAATGCCATGTAAATTTGGCATTATTTTAGTATGCTTCAGCAGTTGTTGATTTCAATTGCAGTTGGTTTATTCGTCACACTGTCGTTGTTTGATTTTACCTTTTTAAACAAAATATTTGGCCCTTTTTATTTTTTATCGTTTGAACATTTGTCACGGATAGACAAACATATACATTATGGAATACTTGGTGTAGACCAATGCTATTTGGTATTCATTTACAAAATCAAATTCAATAATCCGTGCGTCGCACGGGTTTGATACTAGTTTACTACAAAGGAAAAACTAACGAGATTTAAGAATACACTACCCACCGTGTATTCCGCCAATCACCCATATTTTTATTTATCATTTTACAATTAAAAAAAGTACCACTTGTGCTGCCTATTAGGAAAAATCATGGTTTCCGTGGATTTTCCTTTGTAGTAAATAGCATTTATATTTGTAAATTTCATGAGATTTTTTACGAAAGTTACAATTTTGGATGAGATAATTGACTATTTACTCAAATTCTCCTTCCTTGCCGATTTCTAACTACTAACTCTTACCTATAACAATATTATAAATACTCCTCCGTTTTTTAATATAAGCAAATTTGAATTTTTAGGTTCATTCAATTAATAATGTATGTGGTTCATATTATGTGTCACATACATCATTAATTGAATGAACCTAAAAAATCAAATTTGCTTATATTTAAAAACAGAGGGAATATTGACTTAAAGACAATATACCGAAAAAAAAAAAAGACACATCATTTTTTGTCAAAAGATGAAAAAGGAATACAAATAATTGTAATTTGTATTCGTACAAAAAATATTGATGAAACTATGTATGGAATGGAAAAGACACATCTTTTGTATACCATGATAATGTTGTGAAGTATACAGCGACCATAGGTACATGTTCCTTTTTAATTTTTCCTCACACCTGGTCATTCCATTTTTCATACAATAAATTTCAAGTTTACGGTTCACATAACACAAGATAACAAATGTTATTTTTGTCCTAATTGAAAATGTAGGGGTATACTTTCAATTGTTGGGTATACAACTAAAAGTTTCTCACAGAAGAATTACAAATAGAAATAGAGTATTCGACTTTACAGGCCCGTAATAATTGTTGACTGTTAAGAATTATTAAACATACCCCTATTATTGGTATTATACGCCTGCACCCCTGCATATAGAAGATTAGTTTTGATACACTGTCAATGTAAAAAATTTATATCTCAACTAATCACAAACTATGGTTTGTACAACTTCTCAACTAATCACAAACTATGATTTGTACGACTTTAACGATTCAAACATTATGATTGATTGTTAACAATGGAAATTTTCTTATAGAATTGCATATCAATTGTATTTTCATTGAATTCCGAAACTCAATTTGGTGAATTTTTTTCCATTTTGAGATTGAGGGGACTATTCCAAGGGCATAAGACCATCCACAACAGAGCACCCTAAATTGGGTGTTTACATTAAATTCGTATGTTCACATCACTCATCTTACAGTAATACCTAATAAGCATCAATTTTCTCCAACCCATCACCTTAAAAGAAATTATTAAATAGGTCACACAAATGATTTTATATCATTACATTTCAACAAAATTTATTTATTTTATTAAGATTTATTAAATGGGACCCATGAAAAATAAAGAGAGAGAGGGTGCTTCCATAACCATCCATATATTATACTCCACAATGGAAGTGCCTAATGTGATGCTAAATAGGTGAAGCACCCACCATTATGTATGGTCTAACAAGTTAGTTAGGCGGTTAGTGAGTTAATTAACCTAACTCAATCTATAAATAAACATCTTCATTGTATCATTATTCATTCTTTTCTCAACCTAGGTAATCCATAAGTATTCTCCTCATAAATACTCATATATATATATATATATGGGTTATGCTCGAAGCCACCAATGAAGATGTCTTTTAGCAACTCACACCTTAAGATGTGATTTCCACTTTTTAGTTATAAACTTGCTAAAAGACACCTTAATAAATATTAATTAGTGTCTTTTAACAAATGTCTATAGAATAACTTGCTAAAAGACACATTCATAAAATGTGTCTTCTAACAAAACCCAATATATATATATATATATGGATTTCATGGTTCATAATAATATCCATTTTTCAAAGTTTCTAAAAATATTACTTCTGCTTTCAAAGATTGTAGTATATACCTTTAATGTTTGATTATTTGGATCCCATGAAACATTGCCACAACCACAAATCCAAATGAACCTAAACTCAACTCCTCAAATCTAAAAAAAAATAAAAAAATCTCTAATTCATTAAGGTTCGTAAAACACATAATGTCTGCGTTATGATTTGTGGATCGTACAAAAATCACCAACAGGGTTGATTTCATTGGATTAGATAACTCTTTTAGAGTTTCTATATCCTTATTTGGGTTATATTTCCTTTAAGCTCCTTTTCTTATTCAAGGCTTTATATATTTGAAACTGATTGATCTATCATGCTTCAGGCACGATTGAGACTCATCTGCAATATTAGATTATCCGATATGGACATCTATTTCGTTTGGAGCATTAACAGCTGATATTAAACACAATAATATAATACAATTCACATAATAGTGGTTTAATGTATCTATAAGAAACTGATTCCAATTTATGGAATTGTAAAAGTATAGTCTATAACCATCGATACAAAAATTAAAACTTAT
>Ga0099826_10002283_pt1 | contig 12267 bp, 7 predicted proteins | sample Mtrugardesep15_FD_76830 | JGI IMG/M metagenome (GOLD analysis project Ga0099826, IMG submission 76830) | Root nodule microbial communities of legume samples collected from California, USA - M. trunc garden sep15 | ecosystem: Host-associated > Plants > Roots > Nodule | place: USA: California...
AATGATTTTAGATGGGTGCAACTTTTTAATTTACACCTTAGTGTTTTTAGGTGGGTGTAAATTAGAAGTCATATATATATATATAATATATATATATATATATATATATATATATATATATATATATATATAATCTACCTCTAATATAATAAAATCGTACTCCAACAAATTTCATAATTAGCCTCGATTAAGCTCACAATCTTTTAAATTTTATGAGCCTAATCTTCATTTTGCTGATAAAAAAATACATTTGCAAAGACAAAACTATGTATTATGACATAAATATAGGAAAACGGTTTATTCTCCCCTCTTATTGCATAAATATAGGAAAATAATTTATTCTCATCTATTTTAAACTCTTAATCTCACTTATTTTCTTATAAAATAAAAATAAATCATTTTTCTTTTATAATATAAATACTTCATTAATATTTATATTTTGAAAATAGTCATAAGTTTTCAAAATTTTATCATATCGATTTTCTTACATCGTTACATAAAAATTAGCTTTTGCGGATATAAGCACATAAAATCTGCAACGAGTGCAGTGCAAAAAACTAACGATGTTTTGCATATAAAATAATAAAAAATACTACATAGAAAGACAACATTAATGTTGATATTTTAAAAATAGTCATGGGTTTTTAAATATTATCATATCGACTTTCTCTTATTGGAACATAAAAATGTGCAACCACCTATATAAGAACATAAAATCTACAACAAGTGTCGTGCAAATATTTAATGATGTTTAACATATAAAATAAAAAACTATCTAATAGAAACATTAAATTAATGTTGATATTTTGAAAATAGTCACGTGTTTTTATATTTTTTAGAGACAATTTTCAATTGTTTATCATATCCAGTTGCTAATATCAGTATTTGTAATGGGAACGGTGCAAATATTTATCGGTGTTTTGCATACAAATAAGAAAATATTTAATAAAAACACTATATTAATGTTTATCTTTTGCAAATAGTCATGAATTTTTTAAAAAAATTATTATATCGACTTTCTAACATCAGAACATATAAAAGTGCTTCCGTAAACATAAATACAAGATGAAGATGAAAAATTAAATTTATAGATAAAGAAGATTCAAGAACAGATTACACTCTAATAAGGAAAAGGGTGAGCAATAAGCATCACTCAAGTAATCCTAACTATAAATCACTAAGAACTAACACTCATGCTCCTCTTATCCCACATGAGATGTCCCTATCTTATTCTTGCAGTATTAAGCATTGTTTTATTCCTCGTACTACCAATTATTGACATAAGCTCATAAAACTTAGCGCTTAAGCAAGGAGATGCAAGGGTCCTATGAGCTTGTACTATTGTACCACTGCGTATGGATATCTGGTGCAATACATTTTCCTATAGCTCAAGCATTGTATCTTAGCTATTCTCTTTTTCCATGTTGTATCATCCTAGATCTTTAGAGCAATTCCATAACTTGATCTATTAAACATCCAAAACAAGCATTACTAGTTTAAAATGATTAAATAACACTAAAAACTAAAAATCATAAATTCTTAAATAGTCATTGATTAGATGCTTTAGGCCATGCAATCACTCAATTTCTCATAGATTAGGGGGGAAGAGTGCAATGTTATAACCTACAAATTGACGGTTATCAACAATCCAAAACTAAAGTATCATGCATCCTCACACTAGTCGAAGCTCCCTTATATGTATTCTTGATATCTCTAATATAACCAATCATAGCCCCTTTCTTCTCTAGAAATTTTCACAAAATCTCTCCATGCACTCTTTCACACGCCTTCTCTAAATCAATGAAAAATAAGTGCAAGTCTTCTATATTTATATGATATTGCTCCATCACACGTCGAAGTAAGTAAACCGCTTCCATAGTCGACCTCCCGAAAATAAAACTAAATTAGTTATTAGTAACTCGAGTCTTTTTTCTTAGTCTACATTCAATCACCCTTTCCCATAACTTCATGATATCACTCATAAGTTTAATTCCCCTATAATTTGTGTAATTTTGTACACCCCCTTGTTCTTATAGATCATAATTAAAGTTTTTTTTATCCATTCATTTAACATTTCCATTGTCCTCGTGATTTTTCTAAAAAGTTTGGTGAGCCACGCGATGCCTCTATCTCCAAAAATTTTTCACACTTCAACATGTATGCTGTCTTGCCCAATTGCCTTGTCATTGCTCATCTTTTTCAATGTTTCTTTTACTATATGTTCTTGAATAAGAAGATAAAAGTTATAGTTTTGATCCTCGCTTCTAATGTTTAGTTTGTTAGAGTCTAGTAAGATCTCATATCCTTCATTAATTAAGTTGTGGAAATACTTCTTTCATCTATCATTTATATATCTTTCTTGAACCAAACTTCATCACTTGATCCAAATATCCTTTCTTTCATTCTCGTCCCTCTAGCAAACCTATGTATAGATTTTTCCCCTTCTCGGTGCTAAAGATTGGCATAATCCGTCAAAAAATTGAGTTCTTTCTTCTATCATCACTTTCTTGGTCTCTTTCTTAGTTCTCTTATAATATTTTTAAATTTAGACATTTTTACGCCTAGACCAATCATTAAAATATTCCCTTTTGATTTAAACTTTAATGTAAAAAGTTTTGTTCGACCACCAAGATGTTTTACCTCTAGATCCAAAAGCCTCTTAATTCTCTCAACGTCTCTTTTGCTCCATTTTTAACTTTATGTGTCACCTTGTTTCATATATCATTTGTGCTTCCTAAACCACCACCACCCCCAAGATATTGTGTTGAAAAATTATTTATTTTTCATCCTTTAAAAGCCACCACCACATCCACAAAACCTCATTGTGGCTTCTTCCATTCGCCAAATATAAAGAAGTAAAAATTGATCATAATAGCTATTTAAAAATATAGAATTAGATGACACTTTAAAGAATCAAATTTATCTATGATTATTTTCAAATTGACTAGCAATATATTTTCCAACGTAAACATAAGTCAGATACTCTTTTGTCCACATTATTTATTTAGTCTTGTTTTGACAATCCTCATTGCTAACAAAACTCTCTTTATGGTTACTTGAGAGATCAAATGTGTCAAAATAAAATGAATAAGTATACAAGGCTAAAATACCTAGCCTCTTTGATCCCTTACCTTATTTTTAAAGTTCAATTTGATCCTTTAATTTTAAAATCAGTCAACTTATTCCATTAACATATGTAAGTTAGCACAACTTGATCCTTTGGCTTTAAAACTATTCAATTTGATCTCTTAATTTATATAATTTAACGCAACTTGGTCCTTTAATAAGGTTTTAACGCAACTCAGTCCTTTAAAACTATACATAGCTGATCCTAAATTCGGGCAAAAAGATAGGGTTGTGTTAGGCGTCGACAACCAACATAAAATTTTGTAGAATCTCTATGACGTGGATCAAATACATAATAGTGTGAATACTAGGTTGTTTCTCCGAAGCAATGTGTCGTATAGCCCAAGCAAAGTGTCAAATGAGCAAGATTCCCCACATCACCTCCTGGATGTAGAAAAAAAACTTGTCTGATAGGTCGACTACGAAAACAATCTACTTACTTTGACGTGTGATGAAGTGATATCAAACGAGTAAAAAAGACCTACATTTAATATTCATTGATTTGGAAAAGACGCATAATTGAATGTCTACGAAGATTTTGTTGAAAGCCCTAAAGAAAAAAGAAATAAGAATTACTTATATTAAAACTATCAAAGATATATATGAGGGAACTTCAATGTATCATTTACGCGTTGCATAAGGGCAACTAAATATAATTTGGGTAGCCTAACTACCTCATACTACTCAATTGCTTCGCCACCTTGACGATTCATAAATTTCAAAGAAAAGTAATTGACAATAATTTTAGTAAACTTAAATAAAAAAAATCCCCAAAATAAATCGCAAATAGATGCAACTAGATTAAAAAAAATCCAAACAGTATTATTTTTGACTTTCTTTTTCATTTCACCTTACCCTTTCACAAGATACATAAGATCTTGTCTCTCAAAAGTGTTGAGTGGCCAATTGAGATTCAATCAGTCACAACCTCAATCACTTTAGCATTAATTATGGCTTGAAGCCAATAAATGTGAACAATATCTTCAAATGAAATATTGCAGAATCAATTGCCACATGCTGCTGCCTTGGAAGTTCAGATAGAAGAAGGCTTTGAGCATAGAAAGAAATTCCTTGACCCCAAGTTCTTCAATTTCTCACTAACCTTTAAACCTGCACCATTTCAATAACTATCTTACGAAAATAAAAAATGAGGAACACAAGCATTTCATTTGGTGGTTGATTAGCATGATATCATGTGATAGGGCAATCAGAGAAATTAATTGAATTCATATTGTTGTCATCGATCGGTCTAATTATACATGAATATATGCAACAATAAATATCTATAACATTTAAAAATGACATGAAAAAACAAGGTTATAGATTATAAAAAAAAGGGAACATTGAAGGATTAAGGTTAAAATAATTACTTTCAAGCGTGAATGGAGAGTAGTGAAGTTGGTAGCGGTTTGGATCGGCGTCCTTCAATAACGGCCTTCTCTTCTCCTTATCATAAGTCATCAATGCTACCTTCACTAATTCGCCAACTGTATTTTCAGGCGACATCAAAACTTGTATTGCACCCAACGTGTTCTCAATGGACACGTTGAGTAGAAGTTTTGATGGCCTAAGAGGAGAGTCATTGGTTTCCGTTGTATCCAGCGGGAATTTGTCTGTTGGAGAAGTAGAAACTGTACCACCCATGAAGGCAAAGACAGAGTTTGGATTTCAGTTTACGGTTTTTTCACTATGTTGTTGTTGTTGTTACAAAAGGTGGTTTTTTTGGAAAGTGATAGGATGAAATTTGAGTTTGTGGGGGCTTAAATGAGTGAAGGAAGCTTCTAGGAAAGTGCGATATTTAACTTATATTTGGATTTGAGAGGTTGGTTTTGAGGCTTGCTGTAAGATCCCGAATTCTCCAGCAGTGACCTGACAAGTAATAGCCTCATCATCGCAGAACACTGAGGTTTTGATGTTCATGGACTAATATCTTTTCATTCATAAATTCAAAAAATTATAAATTTTTATTTTACAATAATTTTAATATAATAAATAAATATGTGAATGCGGAGAATAACAGTGTCCAAACTCCAAAACTTGCATTATTTTATCTACCAACAAAAGATAATTTTGAGTCCTACTATTCTTTGTTTTCAAGAGTCTTTTTTTAATAGTTTATTTAATCATTAAATACCATATATTTAATTTTTTTTTTATATCAGTAAATGTATTTATTGTTTAGGAGGATATTTATGCTATTGTCAATAAAAAAAAGATGATAAGAAAATGCTTTTTATCCTGAGAAATTGCATTGCGAAAGAACAGACCAAATATCATTGGTGAATTTCACTGCATCCTTCTTTAATTTTCGTTAGAGCAGTGAATAGAGTAAATGGAACATAGCCTAAATGAAGCATACCCGGACTCGCTATTTAGTGGAAAAAAAACATCGCGAACTATCACAAATTATTTGGAACAATCAAATCTAAGCATTCAATACAATACATGGTAGTTAGTAATAAGTTGGATAAAGAGTGTATTAGTTTGTAAGGTCGTGATGTTCTTAGGAAATTGTTTCTAGGGACAATTTAAAATAGAACAAGTCGGGACATTCGTGATGCAATATACTCCCTCCGGTTTTATTTACAAGAAACAATTTATTTTTTAGATACGTTAAATAATTTATGTATTTGGTTTAGGTTCTTGACTAAATACATGCATTATTCAATATATTTAAAAAGTCAATTTTTTTTATAAATAATATCGGAGGGAGTATTTGCATCCCTCTTTATGATACCATTGTGAAAAAGAATAAAAGATGTTATATATCGCAAATTAGTGAGACACGATTTCTTCACGGATATTTACACATTCAATCATAACCTCGATATACTTCACCAATTGTCGTGTATTCCGCTAAATAAAGAATATTGATTGGTCAATTCTTGTTCGTGAAACATTCATGAATATCATTTTTTTGCCCGAATATAACATCATTCCTTAAAAAGAACATCATTCCTTAAGAATATCCTGACGTTAATTATTTTGTAAAAAAGCTTTTTGTTGCTAAAATATCACTCATGCTTTACCAAATTTGCTAAAATATTAAAAGAATTGCTAAAATATTTCAGAAAATTACTTTGAAATTATAATAATTGAATTGATTTGGTCATTTTATTATATAAATGTTGACTAAAATTTTTTTGTCAAGGAATTTAAATAGAATTTTTCATTAAAAAGAATAATATTGAAAACTTTTAATATTTTCTTTTGAAAAAAAGGGTATAATAATATTTATCGTTACTAATACATCAATTGCTATAACTTTAATAAAAATCATAAGGGTATGTTTGACGACCTCAGATGATAAAACTACTTATTATATCCATACAAAATATAGGAAATTTTTGATAAAACCACCTAAATTAAAAAAGTTGGTTAAATTGATTCATTGAACTTGACACACAAAAATTTGTTCATCGAAAATACAAAAATTAAATGAAATTAGTGATATTTTTAAGATATAATCATCATCGATGTAGTTGTGACTAAGATGATAAAATGTCAATATGATATATATTTTTTTGTGTCTGGGGTTTGAACTACGGACCTTATATATATTATGCATTGTCCCTACCAACTGAGCTACGCTTACAAAGACAATATAGTATTTGTTATAATGAGGTGCGACTTAAAAAAAAACTAATAACACAAAATTTATGCAAATTTTGGCTTTTTAGTCATTTTTTGTTTTTATTTGAGTTAGTTTGTACATAAACACCATATCTTTTAAATTAACATTCATATTTAACATAATAGAGAGTTGGGGCGTAGGGTGTGATAGTAAGAGTAGAAAATAGGTCTGATTGTTGGGTCGGTTTGTTTAACCCGTCATTTCACACGGGTTGGATTGAAGTTTTGAGCTTACCATCTATAGTTAGTTGGTCTCGTTTAACCCGTTGCAAAATTGGGTCGTGGCAGGGTGAGGGTGGCCTGACGCACAAAATTGCTAGAAAATACTTATTTAATTTTTATTTTACTAATAAATATAAGTGACCCAATTTTAAAGTTTTTTACCTTAAAATAAATTGACCAATTTCTTATTAGACAATTGTTTTTCTCTTTAGGTGATTTTTTTTAGGCTTAATTACATTTTTAGTCCTCTAAGTTTTTCAAGGTTGTGATTTTGACCCCCTAAAAAAAACAACTATTTTCAAGCCCCCTAAGTTTACTTTCCAGGCCCCTTAATTTCGAGTCAAAAAGTAAACTTAGGGGGTTAAAATTGCAACAAAAAGTAAACTTAGGGGGCGTGAAAAAAGTTGTTTTTTTAAGGGGCCAAAATCACAACTTTGAAAAACTTAGGGGACTAAAAGTGTAATTAAGCCTTTTTTTATGAATAGGAAAAAGAAAGACAAACAAACTAATCAACTCATTGCCTAAAGACCCCAAAGGAGTCATCGAAAAGAGTGAGAACTAGTTGTGGCAGAGGAGAAGTCCATGTAGTCAACGAGTCAACATACGTAGCCGCAAACTTAGCTAACCAATCAACACATTTATTATCTTCGCTCACAGTATGGGCAAGGGAGACTGTCTAAGGAAGATACGAGAGATTCCTAATGAGAGAAAGAATAGTCCCACGAGTATGAAAATAAGAGTTATGAACATCTTCAATCAAATTCAGAGTCTCTTTAAAGTCAAATTCCAAAATAATAAACCTATGACCAAGGTCCCATGTCAGCTGAAGGCATCGCCAAATGGCTGAGAGTTCAACAAATATATTAGATGTTGTACTACAAGAACCAGAAAAACCATGAATCCAAATCCCATTAGGTCTCTCAAGAGGCCACCAAATTCCGTGTTACTTGGATTGCCAAAGGAGGAACCATCCACTTTGACTTTGATATAACCATCAGTCGGTGGGTGCCAACGAACATGACGAAAGACATGACGGTCCACATGTCGAGCAAGAGCATTTATCATAGAAGAATGATATGAGAAAATACTATTAACTGAAGCCCAATTATCCTTCTTAATATTTTAGGAAATCTCGTCATTTCTATTCATGTATATCTCCCAACAAATAACTATGAAAAACGAACCTGTCTTAACCATATCATGATGCTTGAACCAAATCTGAGAACTGGTGTAAAGAAATTAGTTGGACAAGAGGAATGAAAATAACTCCAGATATACATAGCTTTCGAGCAATTACGAAGAGCATGCAAGTCATTTTCCACCATAGCCCCACACCTATAACACGTTGTATAAGTTGTAAGATGTCTTAATCCTCTTAAAGCATTAGTAGGAAGGTTGCCATGCATCACCAACTAACAAAAATGTTGAAGACTCTCCGATATGGGAAAGCGCCAAAGCCATTTCCAACAAGTAGTAGATTGGACTTGCAAATTGGATGAGTGATCAAACCATTTGTATGCATGGCTTGCCGAGTAAGTACCATTTGGGGAACTTCTCTTTAGATGGAATTAGAATGGGAAGAAACTGATTTGAGTAAATAAAAATGACTTTCTATAATGGTAACATATGTTTTTAATAACATTTGTCACAAAAAAAAAAGATTTTGAAAAAAATGTTAGACGGGCCAGTTAAGGGTGTGCAAAAATATGGTTAATTAAACCAAATTAGCGAACTTAACCGCACTACACCCAAAAAAACTGTAACCAATTAAATGGTTCATGAATTGAACCACATATTTAAAAAAGTTCGATTAACCAAACTTACAGTTAAACTGTATTAGAACTTCTTTGATAAAAATGAAATTTTTGAGCAAAAACTTAAAAATAAAATAAATTCTTTTATAACTCCCAATCGAGAAAGAAGAGAGGAGATATAGAGAGGATGGAAAGAGAGACACATACAAGGGGAAAGAATTGTATGGTTTCTTCTCTCTAGAGTTTTCATCGACATCGTTCGTTTCGCTTACGTATTGCTATCTCCGACGAGACATGCAACACCGACAACTTATGTTTGTTCTCATCACCGGACGTCGCTGGATCCAATGGCAGAGCTCTCTCCTCCTGCTCCTTTTTCGAAGCATCGTGCAATCAACACTTCATTGGTGCATGATTTGTACCGTTTGTATTTTAGATTCAATTCGTTACATCATTTTTTTTATGAGGTTAATAAATTAAATAATTCAAAGGTCATCCTACCAGTTTGCCTCTTGACGGGGCGGGATGTGTGTTTTGAGCTCACCAACTTAGATTAGCATGTCCCGTCCACCCCATTTTTGTGGGCTAATAGTGAACCGGGCCTAAACGGGACATGCTGACCTGTATTGCCATCCCTATGTTCGAGTGACCAAGTGATGTAAATTTTGAGGTACTGAATATATATATATATATATATATATTGAAATAGAGGTTATATTAATTTTTGTTAAGTAGTCTGATGCTTAGAAATTTACCTCTTAAGATAAATAAGTAAAGCGCCACCACAAGCTTCGCTCAAAGAAGTTATGGAAAATACAAAATAAATAAGTAGAGTGCCCCGACAAGCTTCGCTCAAAGAAGTTACGGAAAATACAAAATTTTATTTTAAATTACCCCAACCTCCTTTTATATTATTTATTTGGAACATAAATTATTTTTTCAACTGGATTTTTTTTACACAATCAACTAGAACTTTTAGGTCTTAAAATATGTGCGATATATTTATTTTTTTGGAGTTTTAGTCTAATGCCTTAAAAGTTTATGTGATTGATCGATTGTCATGACATTGACATGTCTGTAACAATGCTTGTGTGGCAAGTAAGTTCAAATAAGTTTGTTTTTTTGAATAATTTACTATAAAACTTCCAAATCGAAATTAAATAGAGATCTTCGACTCATTAAGATTAGTTTATCAAGGGAACCCTCTTCTTTTTCTTCCTCTCATTCGAATGAGAGATTCTTTTTTAAATCTGTCTTATATAAAAAAAATTAATGACAAATATTAGGATGAGATTTATAGCCCTTCTTATATCATCCTAAATATACATCTCTACGTAGTACATCTAATTGGGAGAATCACCTAGTCTTTTGTTGGGATAAATCTTCATATCGGTTTTACAATTTGAAAAAATATAAATACATAAATATATATACACATCAAATAGAAGAGGTAGAGATGAATCGAAAGGCAACAGATAAAAAATAGTTGCTTTTCTGTGTCATGGGGTTGAAGACTTGAAGTAGCCCCATAATATTGCTTGAGGAGGTGTACTTGGTTGGCTGTCATGGGGAGCAAACTAGAATATTCCAAAGCCTATGAGCTCTTCTAACAATTTTGTTAATTTTCCGGGAAACGAAAGATGGGAGTACTATTTGAGGATTTGCAGAGCCACGTTTGGCTAAATCATGATCACTTTCTGAAGAATTCAATGTAGAAGATTCACCATTACTCTTCCGCAGATAAAAACTTCTACTATTTACATTCCCAATTACTTCTGATTTATCCAAACCTTATAACAAATTGAAAAAACGTAAGCCAAATAAATAACACTCCATCCGTAATTTGTACCAAAAAAATAAAATAAATCCATCCGTAATAAAATTTATGCAAAAAAATCTAAATAAAATAAAATAAATTTGTTTGAGTTTTGGATCAAATAGTATATAACTTTTTGGATCATTTTGATTATTTGTTAGAGGTGCGCATAAACCTTTGTCTAGCAAAAATGAAAGTTTGTTCAAACCTTAAGTGACTTAAAAGTAATATAAATCAATACATTTATATTCTCATTTTCAATTTCAAAATTGGCAAATATATAAACTAGCTCCATTGATATATTTTCTTTTTTTAATCATCAAATTTATTAAGCAAGGCTAGTACAAGATGCACGTACTGAGATGCACTTAACCCACATGAGAGGAAAAAGAACTAGCTCCATTGAGATAAATGTTTATTTTCTTTTTTAATATATTAGATTAGATTTGTTGTCTTCATATGAGATAGAAATAGGTTAGATTTGTTGTCTTCATGTGAGATAGAAAAGTTGACTATAATCCTAAATTACCGAGACCCATGAGATTTGGATACAGTGGAAGGGATTTGATTACGGTTGAAGTTGGTTTTGAAGTTATTTTAGTTAAAGATTGTAGTGTGGGAATTGAACCTTTTAACATGGTATGAGAGCCTAAAAGTTAATTTAAAGGATGAGAGTACTCAAACACATTTATGCATTCAACAATCCAAGAACTTGAGCAATGTGAGACTAACAACAAATTACAAACAATTTTAAAACCAACTTCAACACCCACCTTCGCGCCTAGCGTGGGTCTGGGTCCAATTTTCATATTACAATCCTTAACCCGACTTTGGATTGTAATTTGAAAATTGAACCCAGACTCACACTAGAAATGATGGTGGGTATTGAAGTTGGTTTTAAAATTGTTTGTAGTTAGTTATTGGTCTTACACTCTCAAGTTCCCACACTATTGAGCATATAAATATGTTTAAATATCGTCATTTTTGAACTAACTTTTAAGATGAGATCCAAACCTATTAACAAGTACTACCACAACGTAACAAATTAAAATTCAAATCTCAATTGGAAAGAAACAACAAACACGTTTCAAATATAATTATCCCAGAGAAACTTTGTAAAACCGAAAGTTATCGAGATTACCTTGGAGGCTGAAATAGGAAAGATACAATTGAAATGAAGATGGCACATTAGAATCAATCTTGGGGCTCCTTCCTTCTTCCCTGTATTTATCCACCACATGGCTTATTGTATCCTCCACAGTGGACCCCAGTTTAACCATGGTTCGGACAGGTCCTGTACTTCCTTCAACCGTCACATTAACTACCACCTTAGCCTCCTTGTCGTACCCCTTCATCTAATCAAATATTGGTAAACATCACCCACATGAATACAATACGTGATTTCGTAATATAAGGCATGCTTTAATTGTATATTAGAGTACGTAATATATCTCACGTAATTGTTATTTGTGGTGAATATTGATCAAGTGTACTAGTAATCAATGCTATGGCATGCTTTCTACGTCATTAGTTACAACTTACACCTAATATTTAAATCTCCATTTCTGTATTACGTTACGTAACTTGGATGAAACAAAAAGTAAAATAAAAACTTTGACTCGCGTCACAAAATTTAATGAATAATATATATATATATATATATATATATATATATATATATATATATATATATATATATATATTTTATATATATAT
>Ga0099826_10002284_pt1 | contig 12267 bp, 5 predicted proteins | sample Mtrugardesep15_FD_76830 | JGI IMG/M metagenome (GOLD analysis project Ga0099826, IMG submission 76830) | Root nodule microbial communities of legume samples collected from California, USA - M. trunc garden sep15 | ecosystem: Host-associated > Plants > Roots > Nodule | place: USA: California...
GTTAGATTCTTGCAATCTTTTTTTTTTTTCCTTTTTTATTAGGAGAAAAACAAAATAAATGTTTAATTACTTTAGCAACATCAACGCACAGCTCTAGAGAAATTTGATGAGCAAGAGAGTTGCACAGATTCGGAGGATGATCTACATTGACTTCGGTGTTTAGCAAGCTAATGAAAGCATATGTTAATGTTTTTCTCAATGTGTGAATAAGAGACATCGACTAAAGAATGTTTGCTCGTTTATTATTACGGTCTTGTTAACAAGTGTTTTAAAAACATTGTCTAAGGAATTCACATAAAAAAATTATGTCTTGAAAATACAAGTCAAACACTTGTTAAAGTCAAAACCGTATAATTTTTAATGCAAAAGTTGCTACTTTTAGATGCTTAAATAATATTTTTAGAGCCCTTGTTAACATTTTTCTTATTATTAACATGGAGAAGGAGAATAACATGTGCATACAAGTGCAATTAGTCAGTTTCACCCAAAATCAAATCTGAGACTATTTTGGTGTCGCCAATTTAAAAAATGCAAACACATTCCCTTAGGCTTTTAAAAAAAATTAGATTTTGTGTTAAAAAAAAATTAGAGATTAATTTTTAGATAATTTTAAAAAATTTGAAGTTATTTTTGTTTGTCTAATACCTATAAAAAGTTATTTAAAATAAAATAGTTTAGGAAAGCAGACGGGAACACAATCAATAAGCTTCCTGTCTCGTATCTTATTGGATGCACGGGTCAGGCTATTGGTCGTACGAATGAGGAGAGCGGCTACTTTTTCACTTTCAACCTATGATCGAAGTCAAATACTTGACTAGACAGACTAATTGAGATAACTTGTACGTGTGTTACCTCCTTATTTTATTTTTTATTTTTTTTGAAAAATTTAATCCTAATAGCTTTTCATTTTAGGGTCAAAATAATTTTTTTTTTTTATAAAACGATTTTTCTAAAAACCCTAAACAAACACTTAAAAATGAAAAAAATAATTTTTTTTAAGAAAAAAATAGTTTCTCCATAATGAATATAATTTGCTATGTTAATTTTATTTAATATAAACATGTATGTTTTTGTTATCTATAAATACCCGGAAGAGAAATGTTATTTGTTGTCCAATAGTTGGACATGGTCATAGGCTACCCGTAATTACTTTTCTCCTAAATAGGTTTATATTCTCATATATTTGCATTGAAATATTTTATATAAATATATATTGTTAAGTTTGACTCAAAATTTGATGTTTGTGTTTGAGTAAAATCATGTAGCGATTTGGACAAATTATGACAGGATTTTGGTTCAAAAATTGAAGTTTTGGTTCAACAAAAATTAGGGCACGATTTTGGATAACGTTCAGTTGTATTATGTACGAACTAAAAAACTAGGGCACAATTTTAGGAAATTGGGCCACGATTTGGCATGATCTGAAACAATATTTAAACACTCCTTGACCCATTTGTTGAGTAAGCTTGGTGAATCTCATGGAACCAAAGGAGGTAACCCTTAGGATACTTATATACTAAAGGTTGGAGTTTTTTAAGTGAGGTTCAAAACTTCAAGATGTGAATCTTGAAGAATCAAAAGAGGAGGCTCTTGAAAGAGAGTTTGTGCCTTTTAGAAGAGATTCATAGGGTTGTGAAACACATCAAAGAAGAATCTTTGTAAGCATCTTGGGTGAGTCTTCGGAGACCAAAAGAGAAGATCCTTAGGAAATCAAAGGCTAATGGTTGGTTCTCTTTGATGGGTAGATTCTAGAGTTGGAAACACATTGTGTGAGTGAAACCATTGAGTTTCTTGTTCATGGGATGGGAAGAGATTGAAAAAATTGTAGAAATTAGGTTTGTTCTTGGAGAGCTTGTTGAAACTAATTTATTGTAACCTTTTTGTATATCTTTGTAAATAACTCATTGATAGTGGAATGAAGATATCAATTTCTCTCCCAGAATAAGTCATTGTTGGACAAAACTGATAAACATTTCTTGTTGTTGTTCTCTTTTCTGTACTCTCTTTATCTTGTGCACCAAGAGAAGGGAGCGGTTGATATATTAAGCAGCTTTTAGGTTTAGGTTTAGACTTAAATAGCTAAATAAATAAATTAATTGTACACAAAAATAAATAAAGTATTTATCATATTAATATGTATATGCAGGTTGCGAGGTTAAACAAAATAGTACCCTTACATGTGCCAACCCAAATCGAGGTCCATGAAATCGAAATTATACTCTATTCATTGCGGGTATTTTTTGTAGGTATCAATCGAAGCTGGATATAATATAATAGTTGACGTCTTAGTGGTGAATTCGTGTTTTTGCTCCTTATATAGAGTCCTTTTTGCAACATTTTGAACATTTCATTTGTATTTTTTCGAGTAAACTTAACAAACACACTCAATTTTTCTTAAAAAAAGACACACTCAATTTCATATACAATTTTTTTTTGTTAATGTGGTTCGAACCTTGTCATGACAATCGAAACAATCAAGCCTTGTCATTTAATCAACGATAAAGATAAACTATGTTTACTTTTTGTTCAAAATAAATAAATTATGTTTAATAATTTACAATACCCTGGCTCATGAAAATAATGGATCAAAACTGTAATTAAACAAAATATTTAATCTCACTCTCACATTTTATCCGTGATACACTGTTCATCTTAAATCAAGCACTAGTACAATTCAAATTAGGTCTCATACTCATAGCATACTCAAACTGCAATTGATCTTCTTTGCCTTTGTCCAAAAAAAATAAAGGAATCATTATAAATCATTTAATCCCTTTTAATGTGATTTTCGGTTACTTGTTCCAAGAAGCCTTGAGCTTTGGTTTGCAGAAAAGTGTAGCTAGGGTAGTATAGGCTACTCGAGAGTTTACGAATCATCAATCTAAAATTTCAATTGCTACCATAAAATAAAAGAGTGTCACACTCCTCACTCAGTCTCCCTAATATGGAATGTGAAAAGCCATAGTTTAGTATTCCTCTTTGCTTTTGTTGTCAATCTAAACTTCATTATAGACAGTACTCACTACTCAGTCATTCACAAGGTTTTATACTTTTATGTTAAGATACTTCATGGCTAACGAAATTCCTCAAACGAAGCCAGTTCACTTCTTCAAGATCATAGTTACTCAAAACCTTCATCAAGGAAAGCTTGTAAGCCAATTTGAGTTATAGATTGTTCATGTAGTTTCTGTTTTTATATATCTTATGTTATAACATAATGACGATGTAACTTCGTGTCTTGCTTGAAGAGATTTCTTTTTTGATAGAAGCTTGAAGAGAACTTAATGCAACCTTTACTACACTTTCAATTTAGTGTGTCTAAACTATCACAATTTCTCTAATTTAGCTCATAAATTATGTAAATATAATAAGTATTTCCTAAAGCATGTAAAATTCACCAATTTAGTCTGTTGCTGTTATAGACTAAATTGACGAATTTTCATCTACTAAGTTTACAGATTTTATATACTCTAAAGAGTACTACTTATCATATTGGCAATATTACCCACCTTTTATTATGTCACAAGAAAACCGACATAGCATGTACCATCATACTGATATAAATGTCATCTAGATAATTTTACTTGTATATATGCAATCTCTATTACTTTAACTCGCTCTGGAAGAATGGCTATATTGCAGATGACTACATCATGTAAAAAACACAGTGCCTAAATAATTTATATTACAGATAAATTTATTTTCTTAAGCTTTTCTTGATGGATTCTATAAATTATGGGCTTTTCTTTTGGACTGTGAAAGCTATGGGCTGGCCCGACCCGTTTACTCAATTCGGCCTTCTTTGTTTAGGGCAAATCGAGCTGGGCAGGCTGAATTGACAACTCGATGAAATTGGTAGATGTTGTCTACAGTAGTGGTACATAATTTTATGAGCACTATCATACATACTAATCTGGTTTAATTAATTGGCAGATGGTACCAAGAAAGTTTGTGGCGAAATATGGAGAATGCTTACCTAAAACTATGTCTGTAAAGACTCCAAATGGTGTAAATTGGAAATTAAATTTGGTAAAAAGTGATGGCAAAATATGGTTTCGAAAGGGATGGAAAGAATTTGAAGAGTATCATTCTCTAGCTCATGGCCATCTCCTGCTTTTTAAATATGAAAGAACTTCCCATTTGCATGTGCACATCTTTGATAAGAGTGCCTTAGAGATAAATTACCCTTTGACAAGAGGTGAAGCTAAAAGGGTCTTCAACTGTCAAGGAAAAAAAACTTCAAATAATGAAGATTGTAGAGCAAGTCAAAAGAGAAAAGCTAACTCCTCCTTTGAAATTGGAAGCAGTAGTTGTGTTAATGTTCGGAAATTTCAAAAGGCAGCTGTACATCATGTTGGCAGAAAGGGCAAAGGTATGAATGCTTCACATAAGTTATTGGTTTTGTTCTCTTCAATTCATGTTATCATTTTTAAATGGCATGTGTTTGGTTTCACAGTAGAGAGAGTCAAAAGTGGTTTTAAACTCAAAGTTGATTTTAACTTTTTTGGGTGATGTCAATTGGAATTGATTTTGTTTCTATAATTGGTTGTAGCTTATAGCTATGATTTGTAGTTTTTGAATCCACAGATGATTTTTGCACTCAACTTTATTATTCAACTCATTTTTAGGCAAATGTATCTACACATAAACCACTTCATGTTCAACTCATAGATTGAAATTGACTGTCTCAAGAATTGGTTTTAACTTAAGCAAGAGTTTGTAGCTTTTGAATCCAAGAGTGAATTTTATGCTCAAATTTACTGTTCAACTCCCTTGTACGTGAATTTATCTAAACATAAACCACTTCACAATCAATCCACTTTAACTAAGACCATCTTTACTAAATCAATTCATTCAAAACCAATTTTTATAAACATAAAAAATGACAACTAAACATATACTTTATGGTGTTCCATTCCGATTTTGCAGGAAAACCAGTGATTGTTGATGCCGATAAAGTTACAACAGTTGAAAGAGCAAAATCTTTCAAAACATGTAATCCATCCTTTATTGTTGTAATGGGTGCATCATACGTTGAGCACCATTTTCTTCTGGTAAGTTGCAAAGAAACATTTGGCTCTTAAAACATAATTAAGTTGATAGCCAAAAACATCAATAACCAAATATTTCTCCATTAAGAAATATACATTGGTAATTTAAAAATAATTTAAAGACAATGTATATAATCACATGTCACTGTAATTATTTTTACAGTTATTCAATCAGATATCGCGACATAGATGTTTATTGAAATATTATAAGAAATAATCTAAGTAAATGACATCTTGATAAAATATAGATGATTACTAAAGGAATCTGATTAGATAATTATGTAAAAAATTATACTGTCAATACAGTCATTAAACTCGTTTAGATAACTGCACTTTTCAACGAGAAGTTTTTGTTTTTTATTCTTTAACATTTGCCTTTTCTTTTGCCTGGCAGACTATACCGTCTATGTTCGGTAAGAGACACTTTGATTTGAATAAGAAGCGAGGAGATATTCATTTTCAAGTGTCAAATGGCAGAGTTTGGCCTGCAAAGTACCTAATCAGGATGTCCCCTACAGGACTAAGATTTGAACTCTCAAGTGGATGGAAAACATTTGCAAAAGACAATAACTTGAAAGTTGGTGATGCTTGCAACTTTGAGCTCATTCTTAGTACTAATATGACTTTCCAAGTTCATATCTTCAGGGACACAGATAAAGACAACACAAATTGTTCAACATCTCAAAGTAGGATTAATTTGGTGTTTGATTTTCTTTTCAATTCTTTTTCTCATATGACAAATAAATTTATTCTTCCACTATATGCAGAATTTTCCCAAATGAAAGAAGAAGCTACTCAATGACACAGAAAGAGGATGAGAATCATCACTACAATCAAATTATTACCACCACCACCACCACCAAAAAGTTGTACTTCTTTTGAATGCTGGCTAAGTCATGAAGCAGTTAACTTTTCAATCTAATTTTTTGCATTTCTAGACATTACTTTATGATATATGCTTTTTTTAATGAATTGTTAAACATCGTCGCCTAATATTAACCCCTTGAGTATTTTCTTAGTCTTAGTTCTGTAGTTTCTTATGATTAAAATAATAATTGGTCATACACTCTTTCAATGCAACTGTATTGGTTTCTTCCTAAAAAAAATGTTTTTGTTTCATAATTTCAGTCAAAAAAATGTGACATAGATTGGTAGACCTTATACTCTTCAAGAGGGCACCTTCTTCTGCTTTTGCATTCCTAGGTTTTCTAAACTCTTTGATAGGATGTCGAAGAATAGGACGAAGTCTTGCAAATAATAAATTTCCTCCGCATGGATTAATCAACCTAGAAAATTTTATAGGCGCGAAAAAGTGCCACTTTTTTCTATGGGGAAGAAAAATAAAAGTTGGTAATTTTTAGAGACGAAAAACATATGAAATCAATATTATTTTGTTGGTAAGAATGATTACCCCATCCAAATCTGCCTAGCTATTTTCTAATTTAGAAAGAAAAAATAAATATTTATTTGAAAAAACAATCTATCTATATATTGATTAATTCTTTTATTTTTCATACTTTTTTCATTTATGTGTGTACGCCTGAATGAATTTAATTTAGGCTTGTGACCATGCAAGTGTTTCTCATGAGAATATGATAAACTATTTTGAAGTTTGTTATAAAGGCAATCTGGTTGCATTATTCTAAATATGATCAAGCAATATTCCATACATTTAGCTACCAGTACATGTGGATTCAGAAGAAATTGAACCAAAAAATGCCTATAAATTCCCAAACAAAGAAACACATATTTCTAAGTTATTATAATTAATGCGTCTTCAACAGTCGTTCTAGCAGCAACTAATGTATTAATCAAAAATCCGGGAGAAGTTTTCTTCTACCATTGCCAGCGCAGGCCATCATTTTGTTCATGCTATTCTTCTGTAGATTCTTAATGTTGAGTAGATTCTTCTTCATCGCCACCAATTTCCTTCTCTTATGATGTCCTTTTTTCTTAGGAGCTGTTTCGATTTCAACAGCCTGAATAATCAAATAATAGAGACTAATTGAGATCAAAATCTTGATAATGTATATTATTGTTTTGAATATTTAGAACTGCGTCTAACTCAATCATACAAAACTGGTTTATAAGGTGAAATGATTTTTACTTATGCATCACATTGACTCACGCTTATAACTAAACATATAAATTATAGGGCAGGGAAATCAATCAAATGAACTGAAAACAATTTAATTACCTCGTTTGAGTTGTCGGTGTTCTCTGATGCAGATGTCGCACTTTCATCACTTTCACAACTGTGTGGCTTGTAGTGCACGGCAATAGGTTCATCCTCTTTCTCGCCTCGTTGTTCGTCACTTACAAGTGTGTCACGTAATTCTTGTTCTTTTCTCTCTGTGGCCTCAATGTAATATATTCTAAAACTTGGTGATCCAGGACCTACAAGTCTTCCAATTTCATCCTCGTCTTCTTCCTCCTCCTCGTCCTCATCATCATGTTTTTCATTAGATTCTTCATATTTATTTTCTTGTAATGACGCTGCAATCTTTACCTCAACTACATTCCTTTCAATTTCTTTACATTTTTCTAGGTCGTGATCTTTGTGTCCTTTATGCTCCTCCTCCTCAATTCCACATTCAGAAACAGGCAATGGAGCGACTTGAGAGAGTTTTTCTACGGCCACAGCATGTACTATTGTTTTCTCCTCTTCATGCTGTTGAGTTTCTTGCAAAACTTCATTTACATTAGTGGGCCGATCATCATTATTTCCGGCATCATCTTTTAGAAGCTCCTTCTTGTAGACGATGCCATCTCCTCCTTGTGCTTTCCTACGTTTTCTAAACTCTTCAAGACGCTGTCGAAGAAGAGGACGAAGTCTTGCAGGCAATACATCTCCTCCATTTGGATTAACCGATCTAGAGTTGTTGCTTCCCATTATTAAGGGATCAAGATACAATTAATGATGCTGAAATTATGAATATAAGTGGATGAATGAATTAATTATATATAAGCTGTATACCCTGCAATGTTGAAGAGGGTGAGGGGTGTGAAAATAATATGAAAAATAGTAGCAATAAAATAAAATTCTTTGGATTGGTTTACAAAGTTGAGTTGAAGGTAAAAAAAAAAAGGGGGTTATGAAGGGATTTTGAGAATGTGACAGTTGAAGATTAAGATAAGTAACTAGATACAGTCTGTGTTTACAGGTGTTGCTGCTCAATTATAGCAAATTAAAATGGGAAAGAAAAAAAAAAAACTTAATTGATCCATTTATATGTTGCTTCTCTGTCACGTTATCTTTATTGTTGGAATTTGGAAAGTGTCAACTTTAGATAAAGCACCAACACAACATGTCCTGTATAAGTTAACAGTCAACTGTTACATAAAGCCACATCCTCAAACCGGGTTCTATTACTTATCTGTCAATTTTCTCTAAAAAAGGGTTACTCCTCCTTTTATTCCGCACACAAATGGAATATACCAAATCTTTTTGTTATTTTTGGTTTTCATAAAATTAAAGACTCTTATGTACAGGAAAATTTAGGACAGATATTTTTCTTCAAAGGAGTTATATAGGGATTTTTTTTTTAGCCAATATATTATCACACTAATGTAAATGACTTTAGTGATATAAGTTTTCGGTATAAATTAAATTTACATTCATTTTTTTTTACAGAAGTTTAACCTTGACATTTAATTAGAGACCCCTCAAAATAAAGATGAATAATGTAGCAAAATAATAAATTTTCATAATGCACATCCTTTTTTGGTAATAATATTTTAACATTTTTTAATTACAGCAAATTAAGCGTCTTATTATCACAAATACTCTAGTAAATTACACTTACCATGCCATATAAGTTAACCATGTACAATGACTTTTGACTATTCTATATACTATTGTTAGTACAAATTAGATTGTGAATTAGGACTAAAGGTTCATATGAACGAGATTTACCAAATTTGGATCACGCTATAATCAGAAAATATTATGCTTTTTAAGGAGAAGTTATTATGTTAAAAATATATATTTATGAGATGGAAGTGTGCTAGCACCGTTGATTGATTTCGGTTGCATCATTGTTTGAACCGTGACTCAAGGATGTCACTAGTTCGATGTCCCATCCAATCTTTAAAGCATTTGTTCAAACATATTGACGCTAGTTCACATGGTTATAATTCCATTTTAGCCCTTTAAGTTATATTCGATATCGAACTTAGTCTTTCAACATTTTCACTCGAGCACAATTGAATTAATATTTTAGTCGGTCCATCAAAACTGTTAATTAAGCATTAAGCTCTAATATCATGTTGGAACACTTTACCCAATTTGTTCAGTGTTTTTAGATTAAACTTTATTGTCTAAATTTAAGGGTTCATGATCTAAAAGATCAGAGCATAACCAATAGTTTATAGACTCTTCCTCCATCCTGTATTTCAGAAATCTATATAATATGTATACTATAGACAAACTTAAAAATCTGCTGGTCAAAATTAATGTTGTATATGGAACAAGTATGGAGTGGATCCTCTTGTGAGGCATTCCAATAACTTCTTTATAGGAGCAAATAAGTGTAACAATTCCGAAGCATGTGATCCATTTTCCTCAAGCCATAAACAATTAACTTTGCAGATAAAAGGAATGTCATTAAAAATCAGTATATATATCATTGCATCTTTCTTCTGATGAAGAGACCTCACTGGAACTTGAACAAGATGAGGATGTAGAAAAACGAGTAGTAGGGTCCGGAGCTGAGTTGTGTACCCTCATAAAATCAATGAATCTTGGCTGAGCCACCTCAACATTAGTATTCATCACTATATTTCTCTTCATCATGTAACCGTTTTCTATATTTCTTCTTTTCTTCATGAATATACGACACAAAACCCAGTTCCCTATCTCGTTTCCATAGTTTTGCATCTGCACCCAACATTTAACAGATAAGTCATTATAAGCGACAAAGCGACTTTGTGCATATGATTAATGGAATATTAATTACCTGATTGCAAGCAGTAGTTTCTAAGCTAACTAGGCGATATTCATGCATGATCCAATGAGTTCGAGATCCATTTGGAGATTTTCCTTGATAAAATACAAGACTTTTTCTTATTCCAGCAATTCCATTACTTAGTGATGAAGAAACACAAACTTTCTTGTCTGATCCTGTTGCCTTCCAATAACCAGAGTTGGTTGTTCTGTTCATGCGATTGCTGTTTCGATACTTGGCTTCCTTGCTGCTGAAGAAATACTTATCTTGGTCACCACAATTTCCTAATCACACACACAACATATTTAACCAAATTATTTATATATGGCTATATACTATATCATTTTTGTATTAATATCTATCTATCACATTATATTATAGAGCACAAAAGTAACAAGATTATGTTGTGCCTAGTTTGCTTAAGTACCTGGCAAATCCCAAGGATCAAACTTGCAGACATTGATCTCAGGAATAATGGAAGCAGGCAATTGATAGGAGAAGATCTTACATTTCAAGTAATGAAAGACAAGCTCTTCGTCCGTCGGCTGAAAACAAAAACCAGGAGGCAATTTGCTTACTCTATTTTTCACTAAATTCAGCTTTTCCATCTGCTTAAAACTTTCTCTTCAAACTCTTGATATTGACCAGTTTGAGTATGAGGCTGAAGATAGGCACATTAACGAATATGTATATACTTGCATGGGTGTATTTATATATAACAGGTTGAGAATGAGAAACATATAAAGGTGACAATGCTTACTGGTCTAAATTTTTATGATTAACAATTAAATTAAAGAATATCCACACATTTACTGCATTTTAAGATACCTTTGTGACTTGGTGGATTTGGTACTGTATTAAATTAATTTGGCTTTCTCCTACATATTCTTTTTTTTACAAAGGCTTTCTCTCCTATATATATTTTTTTATTTATGAATTTCAATTATTAGTGGATAGATGACTCAGCCGTTTACATACATGTCTCCTGCAGGTGTTTCTAAAGATGAAGCTTCTTTTTTTCTTTTTGATACAAGCCATATATGTCGATTTGCAAACATCACATTGGGTTTGAATCCATCTTTAAAAATACAGTAATGTTAAATCTTTTGAGGAAGAGTTTTGCTACTCAATGCAGTCCTACTTGACTTGAAGGAATATATATTTGCAGTAGGATACTCAATTCATACAAAACAAATCGCAAAAATCACGATCATTTTGATTGATATTGCAGGGTTCCACCGACTTTGAGTTTGTTGACTTCGGTGACTTTATCTCTATCTCTATTGAATAATCATTATCTCTCATCAAAATAATTTATTTTAATCATTCATCTATCAATTAAATGCACAAGGATATCACTAAAACTCAATGTCGCCCAAGTATTTTCCCAGTTTTAGGGACGGATTACCTAATTTTTTTGTTAAAAAAAGTCGACAAAATTAATTATATTTTTAATTTTGCGTCATTTGTTGACATAACTTATATTATGATTTTAAAAAAACCCCTTATATTATAAGATGAAGAGAGCAGTTATGTTACCTTCTGCCATGTAGAATTTTATTTTGTTGTATTATAAAGTGTTTGGAGAATCGAATTTGGACTGACAGAGAATGGAATATCAATAGAGTCCGTTCTTTCATAAATAAAAGCTAAACCAATAGGCATAGTCAACTGTATGTATATGATAAACAGATTCTTTTCTGTGGCTGTAAGGAAATAAAACTTAAGTTTGGTCCTTTACTTCACTAAGAAGATGTTGCTTACTGGAACTTGCTTTCAAGAGTTTTCTTTTTATTCCCACTTACCTAAAGATTTTCGAAAGATTCACTCCTAGCTAGAAAATTGAAAAGAATAGAAAAGTCTCTATATATATGCATATCTTATACAAGGTTGAATCCATTTGCTTAACAGCAGCAACAAAAGCAATGCACTTTGTAGGTGGTAATCCTTTAAATGGGTGTCTTGTAGTTCTATACATGGGTCTCACCTCTCTTTCTTAATGCATTTAACCAATCAATATTCTCATTTTATCTGGTTTTTGACCCTTTCTCTTTTAATTTGTGTCACATGATCTTTTATTCTTAATTTGCCAAAGTTTGATGTGCTTTCTTTACCTAATCAGAAAAGGCAATTTATGCTTAATGCATAAGAAACTTGGTCAATGATTGTGACTTTGAGGAATACTTTGAAATTATTGTTTTTAACTCCCATATACCAAAGAATATAAAAACGTACTATTTGAAATAGACTTGTGTTAATAAGAAAAATAA
>Ga0099826_10002285_pt1 | contig 12267 bp, 10 predicted proteins | sample Mtrugardesep15_FD_76830 | JGI IMG/M metagenome (GOLD analysis project Ga0099826, IMG submission 76830) | Root nodule microbial communities of legume samples collected from California, USA - M. trunc garden sep15 | ecosystem: Host-associated > Plants > Roots > Nodule | place: USA: California...
AAGTCCTATTTTTAAAACTATTTTCATATAAAACATGTAAATACTATAGGTAATGAGGAAGCATAGAGTCTGTTCCTTCTGTCTAAGAAAGGTATGGAGTTTGTTGTAGGTTACACGAATGTTTCTGTAGTTTACTCTAGTAATCAATGTGACAAATACTCCTTAATATAAAAGAATAACCCCTTTAAAAAGTTATAAAAGAATATAAGATAATGTTTAATGGAATATACCAGTATCAGGCTTTCATTCACAATTCAAGACATCCAAAATACACAATATTATCTTTTGAATCTAATACCAAAATTTCATTACAAGGTCAAGAAAAATGGATAGAAACTACAAGGCACATCGCTAAACCTATAACAACTCTATCAATGGTGAAGAGCCTCAGTAGGAACATCTAAAACTGTGTTGTTCAAAGCAGCAACTGTTTCGGTTGAACCTCTAGACTGCAGCCATGACTTGGCTTCTTGACTTTTAGTAAAAAACCAGCCAGGCATATTAGTAGCCTTATGGAATGGAGAATTAAGCTCCTTCAAATATGATTCAAATACACTAGCCAAGTCTTTATCCGAACGCTTGTGTCTCCAAGGGACAGTAGAAATTCCAAGTACTTGTGGAAGCTCTTCACCTGATTCAAAAGCCTTGGACAAGTCATCTATCCAAACATGAAAGGCAGTCATCGCAGCTCCAACTGAGAGTTTTTTCAGGTTCAAACACCACTGAGTTTCGGATCTCGATTGTACATCGCTGTATATCTCAAGCGTCAATCCCAAGTCAAGAAAGTTGCGAGCTTTCTGTTGCAAGCCAAACTTGACACAAAGATCAATTAGATTATTGCATAAGGACTTCTTCACACTATCAGCAGTTGAACTTAAAAGTTCTGATGTTTCCTTCATAAAATTTCCGTCATCATCACCCTCACTCTCTTCCATCAAATATGTCACAATATAACCAAGCCTTGGGTTAGCTTTCTGAATGCAATTTGTTATCTTACCATGCTCTTCTTTCGGTATTTGAGTCATGACATACACAAGACAATCACACAAACGATCATCAGGGGTGATTCCGGCATCCCAGAATTGATTAAAAATATTCACAACATCGTAAGTTCGTTTGGCTTTTCCATAGCAATGTACAAACATTGTGAGAACCAAAATATTAGGCTCAAATCCACAACTGATCATTTCCTTCAACATTGCTTCCGCCTCCGGAGTTTTTCCATTGCACGAATAAATGTTAATCAAGGACGTGTATATGAAATCGTCAGGCTGGCAAGTCACGGAACGCTTCATATCTTCAAATATTTCAACAGCTTCACCTACAAACCCAACACCAGCACACATGTCAAGAAGCATACTATAAAGAACTTTATTCATACGCATCCCCTTTTCCTTCATTTCCTTATAAACACTCAACGCTTCTTTACTCAACCGTCCTCTCGAATAAGCTTCCAAAAGAGCTGCATACGTTCCCCAATTTGGTACAAATCCATTCTTTTTCATCTCCTGGTACACACCCTTAGCATCCTTAGCCCTCTTAGCTCTCCCCATTGCATACAACAAAGCATTATACAAAACCATATTCGGCCTAACACCAAGAACCTTCATATCATTATAAACACTCAAACACCCATCATAATTCCCCAATTTCCCATACATCTTAATCAAAGCTGAAAACGCAACTGGCCTAATAACCCATTTCTCATTTTTCGCATCATCATACAATTTCAAAGCCATATCAACATTACCTGTTCTCGCATAAACATAAATCATCGAAGACGACACATTATAATCCGGTTCACACCCAAAAGCCGGCATCCTCTCAAACAACTCCACAGCCTTATGTAGAAAAGAACAAACAGCAGCACATCTAATCAAAGTCGAAAACGTAACTACATCAGGCTTCACTCCTCTTTGAAGCATTTCATCAAACAGTTTCTCCGCTTGTTCAAAATCCTTAATTTCCCTAAACAACTTAAACAACACGTTATACAAAACAACATGTCTTTCAAATTCAATCTTCTGCTTGAAGAATTCAAGCACAAAAATTGCAGTTTCAGGGTCTGCAATGTTATGCAGAATGTGTTCGGCATCGCGTTCCGTAACATCGTCTGCTAAACCATTCAAGATTTCAGAAATTTGTTGCTCATTAAGATTTTTGGTTAATTTGGCCAAAGATGAAACGGTTTTGTCGGATTTGTTCCAAATGCGTTTGGGTTTGGGGGTTTTAGGATTGAACCAGATTTTGGTTTTGGATAAAGATGAGGAATTTGAATCTGGGTTGTTGAGATTTGCAGAGTCTTCTTGAAGAGGTTGAAAAGAGAAGAAGGTTTTGAATTTATAGGGAAGTTTGAAAGAATTAGGGGATGAAATTGAAATGCGAGTTGTTAAATAATGGAAGGTTGAAGAAGAAGGGGAAGAACAGAGAGGGTAAGCTTGAGCCATTTTCCTCTGTAGACAACACTGAACTGAATGTTTGGGAAGAAGAGAAGAAGATGGTGGAAAATTGATGTATGTGAAATTTGGATAACATTTTGGTATTGAGGTGTATGAGAGAGACTAATCTAATAGGTTGAAAAACTTATTTCTCTTCTTAATTGAGTTTTTTTTTTTTTTTTCTTAACAGTGGAGACTAATTTCTCGAACTAAATAGAATTATAATGTTACATATGAGATTTGGGTTTGAACTCAAACATATGGTTAAGTTGAAAAAAGTGTTTTTTGTTTTATTTGAGTGTTTTTGCGTTATTGAGTAGTTATGTGGTTTCATTTGGCTAACGAAATATTTCTGAAGAAAAAAACCCAACATCAATATCATATGCATATACAATTTTCGAATTTTTATATAGCTTTAGTTCTCTCTTTCATCAGTTCAAACACTGCACACATTTATAAGATATTATTGAATATGGTGTTTGGTGTTTGATTTTCGTGTGTCTAAAGAACACTTTTATTATTAAACACCAAAATAACTTTTTGAAGAGATGTCCCTACAAAAAACTTTTTGAGGAGATCAAAATTAAGCACATTTATTTGAAATTGATCGGTCACCCTTAGACTAAATGTTGTGTTATTTGGTGACTTGTCCGTTAAGATTGTGATTGAATGTTCTAGTTAGATGTCTTAGTAACTAAACTAGTATTTGACTTTATAAGACATTCTCAAATTACTGAAATTAGTAATTGAGATAATGAAAATTAAAAAAACTAAATGTTGTGTTAGTTGATGACTTGTCTGTTAAATATATTGTTGGATGTTCTAGTTGGAAGCCTTAGTAACTAAAATTGTTTTTGACTTTATAAGGTATTCTTAAATTAGTAATTGAGATTATGTAAATTAAAAAAAAAAACAAAAAAAAACTCCTTGAACATGTAAAACGTTCCTCAAGTTAGTCTTTTACAAAACTCTATTTCAATAGTTGATGTGACATGAATGTGTAGATTGTGTTTATACCTAATCTCAATGACTAAAACGAAAGTCACCCTCTTTGAAGGTAAATCCTTAATTTTTGTGTATAAAAACTATCTTCTTCCATGAACGTCCAATTGGAGTCCATTTGGATGTTTAACGGTTATGTTAACCATCAAGACAAACTTAACTCATAAAGCTTCGTAGAATGAGTCCATTTGGATGTTTAACGGTCATGTCAACCATTGGGACGACCTTAACTCATGAAGCTTTGTAGAATGATTAGTTTAAGTAACATTTTACAAATTCAAGTTGTTTTTGTTTTTGAATTGAAATTATATTTTTTTAATTTTCATAACCTTAATGACTGAGGCTTACTTGAAGAATTATAGACCAATTTGTGGTTTGAGATTAAGCTTTACTTACATAATTATAGATCAATTTTATGGTTTGTACCTTTTGTATTCTTTATCTTATGACTATGATTCACTTTCAACGGTACACTCAACGAATTCGTCAACAAGTAACACAATGTTTAGTCATGGTCTCGTGGACATTTGCAGAAGATTGAGAATGAGAGCACCTCAGAAAGTGAGAGACTACTTTGATAGTTTACTTGTATCATATCCATGATAACATTCATTTATTTTTATTTTTTTTTCAACTTCTGTATCTAGTAAGTACTCACATTCAAAAAAGAAAAATTGCATAAATCTTGCTAATGATTGTATATCAGTACATTTCAACAATAACCGAAACAAATATGGTGTTTCAAAGCAGAAAAAAGGTACCTGGAGGTACTTTATCAGATCTGTAATGATATGCATGAGCATAGAATAAGTGGATCAAATTGCTATTAATTCCACATTTAGATTATGAGTAAACCAACACTGCAAAATGTCTCTACCAATCGGCATGCGGAAAACATTAAAAAAGTACATTATTTATCTTGAACACCAACATGCTACATGTGATTCTCTTTTTCTTTTTGAGGAAAATACAAGTGACTCTCTTGAACATATGGTTTTTCTCTACCTTCTGTCCTCTCTCTTCTTTGGGGTGTCCTCCTATTTTTTAAACATTTAGGTCACACCACCGATGTGTGAAGAAGCTATGTGCAATAGAAATAGTATTGTCTCCTCCAAAATTTTGAGCATGCAAAACTGGACAAATCGGCCAAAAGGCAGTTCAAGTAATTTGTCTCAGAAGTAATATCTTCCCCTATAAACTAGTAAATTCAGCTTCTAATGATTTTGTTTTATGAATAGTACTACACTAATTCACATCTAGCTCAATATCATTAGATCACACTATCCCCACCTTCTAGGAAGGGGAGGGAACCCATCCAGTTACCGGTAGATGAATAAAAAAAATACACCAAAAGTTACTCATGGTACAAATAGAAAGATCCCTACTTTTATCAACAACAAAAAAAAAAGAGCTCTACTTACAAGCCTGTATACCACTATGCCATGAATATACCTAATAAGATTACAAAGCCATGATCAACACAGGCCTCTGTTATTTCCTCTATCTAGACCACACCAGGACCATGCTCTGGTAATGTTAGCAGGCAACATAAGCCACAAAAAAGCTATAGAGACCATCTAATTTGAGCATTCATTTCAACGTGCATCCCTTCACTAGATTTCTGGTTTAAGGTTCCTGATGCAATTTCACCACGAAAGTAACATCATCTCGAATAACATCTGCCCCACACAAGGTTATATGCAAATTTTGGAACTACATGAGAATTAGTTTTATATATTGGAACTATATGCTTAAGATCAAGATTAGAACGACTATCAGATAGCAAGACCTTTTGTTTTAGCAACAAAATCAGAGTTAACTTTTGTTGCTTCTGTTTATCTTCAATCTTCTTATGGTGTTTTCAATTCCTTTTCTTCAATCCTAGTTCTCTTGGCTTGGATTACATTGAAAGAGAGAAGAGCAGACGGATCAAGACTAGTACTATTGGCTTTGGTTCACAACTCTCAAAATCACCAATCGATATGAACAATTCATGTCAAATAAGGGAGAATGCATTGTCAGTAAAAAATTGAAGAGCAATACAGAACACGTAAAAGCAAGTGCTCCCGTTCAAGGTAACACATATGACCAAAACTTCCTATTATAAACACGTAAAAAATTTGTTTTGTCCCACCTCTAACTATTGTTCACTCAATTAGTTGTATTATATGACAATTCCTCACCTAAAAGGAGTATTGGCCTACATAACTAGAACATTAGTCTTAATAGCTTCGTTTCTATTAATAATTAGAGTTTAGGAACCTATTTAAACAGCGAAAATTCAGCTTCAATGTAAACAAGAGATAGAGGGGAGGGAATGTGATTCCTTGTAACTAATGTAATTATTCAAATTTACTAGAGCATGAATTTTTTTAATATTTTTACATCAAACCCCTCTGTTTGGGTACAGGGGTAACCAAAAAAGCATAAAAATTAAATATTTGAAGTTTGAATTGCAATGTGGATACCTCACAGGTTATTAATCTTCTCAAGGTTCTCTTCCTTCCTCTGATGGAGCAAAATTTTGGAGTCAGAAGCAGAACTCGATAACACTGTGTAAGAACACCTTATACACAATTTGAAGTATGAAAATGCATGCAAGAAATACAACAAAATCATTCCCTCAGACATTTTCAATAGGTAAGGGTCATTGATGGAGCACTTAAAACCAGAGAATCTAAAGTAGCAATGGATTTGGTTGAACCTCTAGACTCCAGCCATGATTTGGCTGCTTCTTTTGTAACCAAAAACCAGCCAACCTCATTTTGAGCTTCACAGAACGGAGCATTGAGTTCCTTCAAATGTGATTGAAGTACACTACCTAGACCCTTGCATGAATTCTTTAGTTTTCCTCGACCAGTATTAATTCCAAGTAGTGGTGGAAACTTCTCCCCGGATTCCAAAGCCTTAGACAAGTCATTTATCCAAACATGTAATGCAGTCATAGCGGCGCCAATCGAGAGGTTCTTTAAGTGTAGAGACCACTTTGTTTGAGATCTTGATTGTATATTCCTATATATTCCGTGCGTCAACCCGATCCTGAGAAGGTCATGCGCTTTGTCAGGTAGATTCAGATTGACACAAAGATCAATCAGACAATTACATATGGCCCTCTTTGCTTCAGTATCAATTGAATTTAAAAGTTCCGATGCTTCCTTTTTGAAATCTCCATCACCATCCTGCTCTTCCACCAAATATCTTACCACAGAGCCAAGCTTTTTATTAGCCTTCTCAAGACAATCTATTAGTTTACCAAGCTCTTCAATTGGTGTTTGTGTCATAACATTCAGTAGACAACCACAGAAGCGATCATCTGGAACGATACCCAGATTCAAGAATCGATTAAATACCTTCACAACATCATCAATTCGCTTAGCTTTTCCATAGCACTGGACAAGTGATACCATAACAAAAATATTAGGCTCGAATCCAGATTTGATCATTTCATCCAACATTGCTTCCGCCTCGGAAACTTTCCCAGTGTTGGAATATACATTAATCATGGCTGAAAATGTCCAACTGTCAGGCTGGCAAGTCCGAGAGTTTTTTATATCTTGAAAAATCTCTAAAGCTTCATCATTGCATCCAACATCAGCACACATAGCTAAAAGCACATTAGAGAGATCTATACTCACATTCATTCCTTTCCCCTTCATTTCCTTATAAACACTAATAGCATCTTGACCAAATTGTGCTCTAGTATAGATTCTCAAAAGAGTTGAATAAGTTATAAAATCCGGCGAAACTCCATTATTTTTCATCTCTTGATATATAGTTTTAGCTTGCCAATGCCTCTTGCCTCTCAACATAGCAACCAACAAAATATTATATGTTTCCGTGTTAGCCTTCACACCAAGAGCCTTCATTTCTATGTGCATATTCAAACAACCATCATAGTTTCCATTCAAATCATACATCTTAATCAACGCCGAGAAAGTCATTACATCAACCGGCCATTTCTCAATTTTCGCACGATCATACAATCTCAAAGCCATATCTACATGATTAGTACGTGCATAAGCACACACCATAGCGGAGCAAGTAATAGCATCCGGCTCACACCCAAAGCCCGGCATCTTCTCAAACCACTCAACCGCCTTATCAGGCAAAGCAGACATCCTCGCACAATTAATCATAGTAGTAAAAGTAATATTATCCGGCTTAACCCCTCTTTGAAGCATTTCATCAAACACCTTCTGTGCACCATAAAAATCATTACATTTCCTAAAAACTTTCAATGTAACATTGTAAAGAACAACCCCATTATCTCTAACATGTTGAATCCTATCCCTAATGCATCCCATCACAATGTGGGCAGTTTTGGGATTTGTCATCTTGTCAAGAATAAACACAGCATCACGTTCCGAAACGCCGTCGTTTTTGAAAGCATTAAGAATTGCATTAACTTGTTGGTTAGTAGGATCACATGAATCTAGAGAATCAACAAGTTTAAGGAGAAAACGGTTAGGAGAATTCGAAGGTTTGTTATTGTTTTTGTTATGGAGAGGTTTTGATTTGGGGCTATTGGGATTGACCCAAATTTTGGGTTTGGATAAAGATGAAGAATTTGTAACTGGGTGGTGAGAATGTGATTGGTTTACGAGGGAAAAGGTTTTGAATTTGAAATTAGGGTTGCGAAAAGAAGGAGAGATTGAAAATGAAAGAAAAAGAGGAATATTTGAGAGTGAAGCCATGTAAACTGTAGAGATGACAAATTCAAGCACACAATATATCTTCGATAGAGTACATCAAATATTAACTCATATTCATCGTCACTAAGATCGATGAGGATGAAACAAAATCATATCACATAAGTTGATACAATACTTACAAATGATATTATAAAATCAAAATGACTATAATACTCATGTCTCGTATCTACGATGCTGACACACAATTGAATCTGTAATTGACTGAAACCGATTTAACCAAACAAACACTGCAACGAGAAGAAAAATCAAACAATGTCACACAAGACGACAAACAACATAGCAACGTTAGGGTGCCGAAACCACTAATTTTCTTCATATCTCATTAGACTGTTTTTTACATTTGAGATTTTGATATTTTTTAACAAAATACTTGCTTGGATGATATCATCAACATAATTTTCGTATAAAGTTAATTCCTGCACAACTTCGAGATATTTAAATATATAAGATATATTTTATTTTTTTTGAATCAACAAATATTATTAAGCAAAGCTAGCACAATGTGCACTAAACCGGCAAAGGAGGAAAAAGTGTATAATAAGTGCCTTATAAACGAGGACACCTAACACCAAAAACAACTCAAGAAGAAAAAAAAACTGAACATAAGGTATACTAGAATCAAAATGTTTTGGTCAGTAAATCGCTTGACCTCATAATTTGTTGTATCAAGCATTTTTAAAAGTGAAAATTCATTATCGAAAGAAGGTTGTTGTCGAATCTCATCAACTATTTGTTCCTCTATAACATGAAAATTGTCATAAAAAGGCCACCCATCTCTCTTTCATGTAAGAGCAAAATTCAGTTGTCATTTTCTTCAAAGCCAAAGTCCGGAGACAAGTATCATTCTCTACTAACAACACTAACTTCTTTAACTTTCAACTTGGTACCGAATGAATATACAATCCTAATGATGTGAAACTGCATATTAAAATCTATTTCAGGACTTAGACAACAACAAAACATGGAGTTCAAAAGAGGTCAATCCATGTTAGAGAAAAACATCAAACAACATATATAATCTCTTTAGAGTATGTAGGACCAAGGCCAACAAAATGAACATACGTGGGTTTTCATACATAGATGCATACGAGTGGGATGCAGGTTTATCTCCATGTTACATCAACAATGCAGGAATCTCTCCCCATGCAAGTATAGCATATACATAGAGTTATAAAACCCCATTAAAAAATTACTCATGGAGAGCATCAAAGTTTTAGATAAAAAATGATAAACAAAGTTTATATTGAATAAAATAGAATCCTAAAAACATTTAAATAAAAATATTTTGACATCTCTTTTAAAAAATATGTATATATTTCTATCATACAATAGTACAACATTAGTACATTACGCTCAAAGTACAACGTTAAAGTTTTGATTATAGTTTCCAAAATATGTTAGTGATATCAAGTGAGCAAAATACTTCAAGAATCATATATAGTTTAGGACAATTGTTATTGGTAGATATGTATTCCAAGTTTTATGCCTACACCAACAATGGTGAGGCAAAGGAAAGGTTGGTGAGAAATGTTCTGAAATAGCAACAAGTGAACTCCGATGAGAAGAGAGAAATATATCGAAAAATCATATTTGTCGGTAGTACTTGATCAAATTTGTCAGTAGCACTTGATATTTTTTTTCCTTCATATTTGTTATTAATAGAGTTTTAACATCAATATATTTTTCTTTTTTAGTATAAAAAAATGCACGACTTCAAAGAGTCATCTTTGGTATAAGAAGAATGGGGAGGGATTTTAAAAAATGTTCTACAGATGGATGAAGTATGGATTGAATTTAAATAATAAAAGCCACTCAAAAACATTAAATAATATTCAACAAGCTCACAAAGAACAACCCTAATTTCTACCCATGTTCCCAATCTCACCAATGAACAAGACACTCATGAATTTTCACTCTCTCAAGGTGTTTACAATTGTTTCTCAACACTAGAATCTAACCCCAAAAGAGAACCAACATTTAGCCTTTGATTTCACTATGGATCTTCTCTTTTGGTTTCAAAAGACTCACCCATGTTGCTCACAAAAGACTCACCACTCATGTGTTTCCCAACCCCATGAATCTTCCCCAAAAGGTACCAACCCTTTTCCCAAGAGTCTCCTCTTTTGGTTCTCCAAGATTCACATCTTGAAGCTTTGAACCTCACCCAAAGACCCTCAACCTTTAGTATCTAAAACCCTAAAAGTTTCCTCCTTTGGTTTCCATGAGATTCACCAAGCTTACCCAACAAATGGGTCATGGAATGCCTTTAAAGTGTTCAGATTTGGACAAAATCGTGTCACGTTTCGCCAAATCGTGACACGGTTAGTACGTACGACCCAAGGTACGACCAACCTTATCTTGAAAACGTGCCCAACAAGCCAAAAATCGTGTCACGATTTCCCAAAATCGTGTCGCGATTGGACACCCTGCAAAACATGCTCACTGCCTGTGAAATCGTGACACGCCATCCAAATCGTGTCACGATTCCAAATTTTCCAATCTTCACAATTTTGAGTCACACACCAACATTCTCCACCTTGACTCTAAATTTATGGTGATGCCACTTTAACCATCTCCCACCATTCCCATTTCATTTTCCTTGCATCCAACTACACCAAGTAGCTCCACAAGTTTTCACCCTTTGCCTTTTTAACCCTCGGAATGCCTTCCGCTCTCTTGAAGGTTCTTGCATCCAACTACACTAGGATTTTTAGGTAGTTCCACAAGCCTACACCATAACCTCTTCGACCCCCGGAGTGATCAAATCCGTCCTATCGAAGATTCACTTGCCTCCAATTACCATTAGTCTTTTCGGGTAATCCCATAAGTCATGCCAAACATTCTTCAAACCCCGAAATGCCTTCCGTCCTCTTGAAGAATTCCCTTGCTCACAACTAGAGCATAACATCCAAGGCCTCCACAGTTGTATCATTCCCGGTGTCATCAACTCCACCTCAAGTTGAGCTTTCTCTACCTCAACTTCCAAATGCGTACACACACTATGCTTTTAACCTTGCAACTCCACCTTAAAGGTTGATCCCGAGTATTCTTCTCACCACCTCTCCAAGCTGAACTTACCCATTGAGAACACACACATCACCGCCATGACACCACCATCATGACCTCCTCTCTTCATACTTAACCTTCTTCGGTTGTGCTAGGCTGACCAACATCACTGTCTCAATCTTCAATGCTTTCATACACTTCCGTTGAACCATGCTTGCTTCCATCTCCAAGATGTAACCTTTGGTACCCTTGGTGCTCACTTGACAAACTTCTCCCCCTTGCCCCACGGTGGGCGCCAATTGTTGTAAATTTTGGACTCAAATCTCAAACTTCACACCAATGAAATTTAGATTCGTGGAGCAAGTATCATTGGCAACCAATAACCAACTTAAATAACCACAAGCAACAACAACAATCTAGACCTAATCTAGGAATCAAGTGCATAGCAAAACCAAAATCGAATCAAAGAATAAACAATATAAAGAGAGTAGAGAAAAGATAAGAACACCAAGAATTGTTCATCCAGTTTGGTCCAACTTGACCTACTATGGAGGAGAGATTGATCTCTCCAATCCACTATCAATGAGTTCTTACAAAGAGATACAAAATGGGTTACAAGAAATTAGCTTCAACAAGCTCACAAAGAACAACCCTAATTTCTACCCATGTTCCCAATCTCACCAATGAACAAGACACTCATGAATTTTCACTCTCCCAAGGTGTTTACAATTGTTTCCCAACACTAGAATCTAACCCCCAAAAGAGAACGAACCCTTAGCCTTTGATTTCACTATGGATCTTCTCTTTTAGTTTCACAAGACTCACCCATGTTGCTCACAAAAGACTCTCCACTCATGTGTTTCCCAACGCCATGAATCTTCCCCAAAAGGTACCAACCCTTTTCCCAATAGCCCCCTCTTTTGGTTCTCCAAGATTCACATCTTGAAGCTTTGAACCTCACCCAAAGACCCTCAACCTTTAGTATCTATGTTGGAACAAAGGATGTTTCACAAGTATACCACTTAAGTTTTGATGATAACAAAGTATTAAAAATTATCAATTGGATATGCTAAACATTTATTCAAGTGTGCAGGACCATTATCAAAGTC
>Ga0099826_10002286_pt1 | contig 12266 bp, 11 predicted proteins | sample Mtrugardesep15_FD_76830 | JGI IMG/M metagenome (GOLD analysis project Ga0099826, IMG submission 76830) | Root nodule microbial communities of legume samples collected from California, USA - M. trunc garden sep15 | ecosystem: Host-associated > Plants > Roots > Nodule | place: USA: California...
GATTTTGACTGTATTGAACAAATTAAGGATGAAGTCGAATAAGATTTGAGAAAAGTGCTAGTATGCTATAGTTTTTTTTGTTAGATTTAGTTTCCCCCCAAAACTACTCTTTCTAAACTCCCAGAAAAGCACAAAAACTGCCTATTTTATTTTTGAGATTTACATTTTCTTTACTTGTTTAATTATTATACTAATACAACTTTTAAACATGTTTTTTCATCAAAAACGTGTTTTTATTTTTCAAACACAAACAAACATGTGATATTTACACACAAGTAACCAGTTTTATGACAAAGACTTGTTGAATTTTATCTACACGCAAGTAACCAGTTTTATGACAAAGACTTTGTTGAATTTGGTTCACTATTAGTATTAAGTGTTTACTAGTTTATTGTTAGAGATAGTAGGTGTTGCAACAATACTGAAGAGGCATTGAAGTCTAAGATGGGCAACATGAGTTTTTGTATTTTACTAGTTTTTGTATGTTACCGGTAAGAATAGAAGAAATGTATACATCACCTTGCAATTTGTCTCTCTGTTTTTGAAATTTGAGATTACAATTGATCTTACGAAGATTGCTAAGTTTTACATTGTTGTGATGGATTCTTTTGATTATTGATTTATGATCTACTTGCAGAAACAATGCTTATAAAATTTATGTAACTGTTGTACTTTGCAGAGAAAGATGAATTACCAAAAAGTGTATGGTTGGTGAGCAAGATAGGAAGGGTGACAGCTGGGGTGCAGTATGAGCCACACCGTAAGAACTATTCAGATTTTACTCCTTTCAAAATATTTCAACATCTTTATGATAAAAAATTTCACTTTGGTGCCTAGGCTTTTAAGACTAATTGTTATTCATTTGGTTTCTGCATGGTGCATATGTTGAACTTTTCGGATCCTTGCTGGTTATATATTTCGTGTTTGATAGACCTAGACGGAAAAGTTATATATTTCATTGATCAGATAATGGACACTAATGCATCACTCTTTTACTGTCACTTGGTTTGGGGGTTTGAGGCTGAGTAGTGAAAGTTGTTTCTCTCAGAATTGGCTTTATTTTTTATGTTCTTTTACTGATCACCACCTTTCACGAGCACAGCTCAATTCCATTGCCATTTTTCCTTTTTAGCACTTCAGTTTAGACTGTTCAGTCCATTAACAGAGGTTATCTCCTCTGGTTGTAAGGAGCTTTATTTTCCAATTCAATATAGTTTTCCACTTCGGTTTGGGTCCTATCACAAACCAATTACACAAAATAAAGAATAATAAACTGAAGAAAGCAATCTACAGAGGCTGAGTTAGTCCGTAGGGCAAGGGAATTGAAGAACTTAAACTAATCCATTATTTTCAAGAAGTTTCTGGAGTTTAGACTTTATAGATTAACCAAAACAGTCACAAAAATACTAAAAGCATACATTACTAACTCAAGTTTCACTTGTATTGATTATAAAGCAATTATGTACATAATACCTCGTCGTTCTGTTTTCTAGATGAAAATGCAAAACTTTCAAATTTGATGAACTGGAGTTGCGCCATGGGTTACGGTGTGGGATCACAAAGCCCTTTGAGCCCGTCTTTCAATTTCAGTCTCGAGCTTGTCAAAAGCTCTCAGGTACATCCTCATTATTAAATTGATGAATATTTTACATTTATTCTCTAGAAAAAAGTTTGTGGGTAATATCGTGACATGTTTTCTTCTTGAAATATGAAGTATTGTAATTTATGAAACATAAGTTAAAATTTCATTTCACCATCCATCACATTGTAATCAATATTAAATATTGTACGAAGCTTCTGTCTGATATGACAATGCAATTTAAACTACAAGCCAATTAACTGCACCTGGGCATTTTTCTTCCCTGATATAATGTGGTATTCTGATTAATATTTTAAGGATTTTACTGAAATTTTGAAGTCTAAACATTCTGCAGTTTGTTGCCTCATTCTATCAGCATATGGTTGTTCAAAGACGGGTATGTTTCTTTGGTCCTTACTCTCCCTTTTCCCATTGTATTTTTAGTTGTCATTGGTTTTTGTATTAGTTTGTTGTTTATCATTTTCACAAACAGTTTGATGTTTAAATTTATTTGATTTTAGTTGTCTCATAAAATTAATTTTTTCGACAGTCGATAGAGTCCCATCTTGGATTACTTTATTCTTACCCTCATTCAACCCTTTTGGTCTAAGTTCTCGAACTATTTGATTTGTTGTTGAATCAGAATATCGATATATAATACTTAAGAAGTCACACACTTGAATTGAACAGGTGAAGAACCCCCTTGAAGAGAATACTGTTGTTGGAATTACAAATTACATTGACTTTGGGTTTGAGTTACAAACAAGGTAGTCTTTTTTGCTTTAAAGATATTCAAACTTCTGTGCAGTTGTACCAATGTGCTAAATCTAATTTTCTGTGTTAAAGTGTTGATGATGCGATAGCAGGAAACAATATCTCAGACTCCACTTTTCAAATTGGTGCATCCTGGCAAGCCAATAAAAACTTTTTGGTGAAGGTAAAAAAGTGACGCAATGTTAGGAAGGTTTCATTATAGATTATATAGGATTTACTCAAGATGATTATTTATCATATTTTCAGGCAAAAGCTGGACCTAAAAGCTCAACAATGGCTCTTGCGTTCAAGTCATGGTGGAAACCTTCTTTCACTTTCAGCATTTCAGGTACCTCCAGAGGGAATTTTCTTTTCAATCTTGCTTCAGTTAGTAATTTTTTTTTTTGTCTTTTACTTCTCGGTTCCTAGTAGAAACTACTTGGCCATGGTAATCCAGTGTTCAGTCGGAATGTAGCTAAAGTTTGACTAATATTTGTTCCAATCAGGGATCAAACTTGGTTTAATGTTCTTTTTCATGGGTATCACCTCTGTAAGACCACTTTCTTAGTGTATGATTTGTCTGACTGCTACCTCATTCAGCAAGTTCTGTGGGAGGCAGTAAATACACACACAATCTAAGATCTATGATGTTAAACTGTTCTCAACTTCTCATCCTGTGAAATTTTCATCAGTCAAATAAGATAATCTGCGATACTTCTTCCAAGATTTAAGCAAATTTAAATGAAAATGGTAATTCTAAAGAGTGTTGTTTTTACTGGATGTTTGACGTGCTGAGAATGTCCTTTTTTTCTCCAGCCACCAGAGATCGTGCAGACGGTCAAGTGCAATATGGATTTGGCCTCCAAAGTGAAAGTCTCAGAGAAGCCAGGTTCATTTCTTTGGAAGCACTTCTATATTTCGATTCAGTAGATTCTCTGCTAATACAAGCTCGACTCATACCCCCGAGTTGCAGCATTCAAGAATAAGAATTGTTTTCATTTCTACTATTTTTATCTTTTGTTAAGCTCTGTCATGTTAATGAATAAGATCTTTGTCAAATTTGTATAAATACTTGTTTGCAGCTATCAAAGAGCCGATCCCAATTTCGTAATGCTCACACCAAGCAAGGAGCACCTAGCTGAGGGCATTGTTTGGGAAACAGGAAAACGACCTATGCTACAATCTGACATAGATGCCGGACATTTCGATGGCTTACCCAGAGAATTGAGACCTCTTGATAAAATTTTGTAACTTCTTATAGCTTTATATTTCCATATTTATGTATGTATGATGATAGATGAAAATACTCAGAAGAATGTAGTCTAGTAACTATAGTTCACTACATTTGGTCTTTTCTATTTTTTTTTTTGAAGACATTTGGCCTGTATTTTAGTTATAACTTTTGTACCACATTATAATATATGGATTATTAATGATTCCCACTGTTGTAGGTATATCATATGTAAAAAATTCCTGCGCGTTTAAATTTACCTTAACTTGCATATTTTACTTTCTATAAGATTCTTGTTTTATTTTGTCTTGCATATTTTAGTTTTAGACTCTTATTTTTTTGTCAAGTGTATCAGAATTTTATTTTGTATAAGAATTTTACATCCACCCATATATGAAATTTTGTGTTTAGGCAGGGTCTAAATGTGGTTACTAGTTCAATCTCTGTCTCTTACATATGAAAACATTCAACTGGGTGAAAACTTGTAAGACTGCGTTTAATAAAAATTGGTAAGTTAACTTACATCGGATAACTATAAATTTGTAAATATGAAATAAAAGTGACATATTTAATAAATATTATTTTTTTAGTGAAGAATATTTATTTTTTAGTGAAGATTACAAGGGTAAAATTAACATTATAATAATAAGATAAGATAAGGTATAAACTTTAAGCTACAAAATAAGGTATAAATTCATGAGAAAATGACAGACCCTTTTAACAAAAAAATTAAATATTATTAGGAGTTAGGACACGTGTCACATTGAAAACGTAATCCAACATTACAAGAACCACAAACTACAACATAGACAAGAAACATCCTCAGTCCACTCAAAACAAATCAATGGCCATTGCTTCTTCTTCCTCTTCACTCATTTCCACATTCTTCTTCAACTCTTCCTCATTCCCTCGCTCTTCAATCACCAAACCCAAATCCCTTCATCTTCATCACACACCAACTCACTTACTTTCTCACCCCACCCTTTTCCTCCTACGCCCCCCTTCATCAACAAAACCATCACTTTCACTTCCAAAACTCACAATACCAAAAACTTGCTTTGATTCTGTTCTCATTCTATGTACTTCACTTGCACTATCTTTGACTCTCTTCATTTCAAATGTTGATTCAGCTTCTGCTTTTGTTGTAACTGCTCCTAGGAAGCTGCAGACCGATGAACTTGCTACTGTTCGTTTGTTTCAAGAGAATACTCCTTCTGTTGTTTATATAACTAACCTTGCTGTTAAGTAAGTTTCTTTTTTTTTCTTCTTCCTTTTGATGAATTAAATATTCAATTTTTATGTAACCATTTTGGTTTTTCTGAATGTGTTTGTTTAGGCTTGGTTTGATTCTTTTAATAGAAAAAAGATTGAATTTTGTGATGACCCTTTTGGTTTTTCTTCTTTTGATGCAAAAAAGATTGAATTTTTAGATGACCCTTTTGTTTTTCTTAATGTTTAGTATTAATTGATTTTAGCTCTAGTTTTGATTATAAGTTGCATGTTTGGTTGTGTGGTGACAAAAATTGATTTTGTAAAAATGATTCTAAAATCGGTTGAAGGTAAAGTGATTTATGTTTAGGTTACATAATCTAAATGTGAGTTGAACACTAAATTTGAGTGTAAAATTCAATTTTAGAATCAAAAGCTCCAATTTCTAGCATCAAGTTGGGAAAATTGATTTTGACCTTGTTCTGATGTTGTTTGGATGTTTTCGTGTAGAATTGATTTTGCCTCCTGAGTTGATTGTAATTTAATTTAAATTAAAGCTATTGTGGATGCTTGGTTTCACTTCTCCAAGAGACAAACATGATTCTAAAGACTTAAAATTGATATCAGTATGTTTGGCATTCTCAACTAGAATTGATTGTAACTTGAAGCTAGAATTTGTGCACGTTTGATATCAGGATACATTGCCAAAATTGTATTGAGCGATCATGATTCTAGTAACCAACCGTTATAACAAACATGCATGGTATTTCTGTTTAGGCAGGGTCTTATTCTTTTGATAGAAAAAAAATTGAATATTTAGATGACCCTTTTGTTTTTCTTAATGTATGTTTGGTATACTTTATTTTGCATCTAGCATTGATTATAAGTTGCATGTTTGGTATGTGTTTGGTTTTGCAGCAACAAAACTTGATTTTGTAAAACTTATTTTGGCTAAAACTGAATTGAAAGTAAAGTGATTTGTGTTTGGATACATCCATCTAAATATGCGTTGAACCATAAATTTGAGTGTACAATTTAATTTTTGAAGCAAAGCTTCAATTTCTAGCTTCAAGTTAGAATCATTTTTGGAAGAAAAATCAATTTCTAGCTCCAAAACCAATTCTACATTCCATAATCAGTTCTACAGTGTGTTTGGTTCCAAAATTTATTTTGAAACTTTTGTCTGTTTTTGAGTATAATTGATTTTACTTCCCAAATTGATTCTAACTTGCATGTTTGGATTCTAAAGACTGAAAATTGTTTCTGTTATGTTTGGACTTTGGAGGTTCTCCTTCTGTTGTCTATATAACCAAATCTTGCCGTCAAGTAAGTTTCTTTTTCTTGTGTTGATTAAAAAAAGATTCAATTTGTGATGACCCTTTTGGTTTTTGAATGTGAGTATTTGTGCTTAAGTAGGGTTTGACTCCTTTGATAGAAAAAAGATTGAATTTTTAGGTGACCCTTTTGTTTTTCCTACTGTATGTTTGGTTCCAAAATTAATTTTGACTTGTTTGGATGTTTTAGAGTAGAATTAATTGTAACTTAAAATTATTGTTCATGCTTTCCAAAACTGATTCTAAACTAAAGATTTAATTTTGATATTGGTATGTTTGGGGTTCTCAACTAGAATTGATTCTAACTTGAAGCTAGAGTTTGTGTATGTTTGGTATTTACGGTGGATTGCCTGGCGAGCCACCATGGTTTTGCAAAAACTACACTTTTTGTATATTTGGTATCACAGTGAGTTTTGTAAATCACGGTGGCTGACCGAGTGACCACGATTCTAGTAACCAACCATGATAACAAACATGCATGCAGGGTATTGTTTAGTTAGGGTCTCATTGTTTTGATAGTAAATATTGAATTTTCAGACGGCCCTTTTTGATTTTCTTATTGAATGTTTGGTTCCAAAATTGATTTAGTACAATTCATTTGGCCTCTAGAATATGTACGGTTTCATCTTTGGAAGAAACAAATGTGATTCTAAAGATTAAAATTGATTTTGGTATGTTTGGAGGTACTCAGCTAGAATTGATTTTGCCACCAGAATTGAAGCTAGATTTTGTAGCTTTTGCTTTTTAACTTAATTTTTACATTTGTTCAACTAACTTTCACGTAGATGTATCCAAACGTAAGTCATTTTACTTCAAAACCAAATTTTTTTACCCCTGCATTTAACACATATTTAATGTGTGTATTTGTGTTTAGGCAGGATGCGTTTACTTTGGATGTGTTGGAGGTTCCTCAAGGATCCGGGTCAGGTTTCGTTTGGGATAAGGATGGTCATATAGTCACCAACTATCACGTTATCAGGGGTGCTTCTGATCTCAGGTTGGTAGGTTTTTTGCTTCTTTTGGTTCAATTTTCTTGCTGATTTCTGAAACTTATACTTAATGTATTTAGGTAAACAACTTAATTAATTAAGCTCTTACTGAATTAGGGTGTGTTTGGTTAAACAATTTGAATACTTGATTAAGCACTTATAGCATAAGTTCTTATTATAAAAGTGTTTTTCATATAAGTTACGACTGTTTTTACAAGTTATTCTGGAGAGCTTATCACAATTTGTTGAAAACAACAGAATATGTCATCAGTTGTTTCTATAAGCTCATCCAAACACTCCAACAAATGCTTACTTTAATAGATAAGTTCAAATAAGTCGTTCATAAGCTAATCCAAATTCAGCCTATGTACTTCTGAGTTATAATATTAGCGCTTACATATAAGCTATTTTTATACTCAGAGAAAATATGCATTAACTGTTTGTTTTTATGTAAGTCGTAAATAATTTTTGCAAGCTATCTTGAAGTAAGCTGAAAAGAACTTATCGAAATAAAAATTGTTTTTATAAGCTCTTTCAAACAATTGTGTAAGTGCATATGTCATAAGATTAGCCCAAATGGGATGTAAATAAACTACTGCAAACATATTATCTCATTATATTGCCTTTAGTTAGAGAAAAAGAAATGTCCAGTCTTGAGTCATATGATGGTAGCAAGTTGGAACTTTTTATTATATCTCAAATCTGTTCATATCATGATGCATAATGTGATTTTTCTAATGTTGAATGGATGTTATAATTTATGTTGTATTTAACAAAGGGTGCCCTCAAATGTTAAACTGAAATGCATTGATTATGAAATTAAGAAATTAGATTTTTTATTGGAAAATGCATCATTTAATGCACCGATACATTAAATATGACACTTTTTAAATAAACATAAGTTTTGTTTTTGATAACTTAATCAATGATATTGCCTGAAACAAAGGGGAGATGACGATGGTTTGGATTTTTATCTTTCCTTCAATATGGTGTGAATTTGGAATGTGTTTTTTTTATCAGATAATTTGTAATGTGTTGAGTTAGGCACTATATACATTGAATTCCTTTAATTAAACTAATTGGGAAGAATGTGTTTAGTTAGATATTAGATATATTGCATTGTGTGTGTGAATTGAGTACTCCTGTTCAATGGTACCGAGTTCGATTCTTCCTCATAAAAAAAGTACTCCTGTTCATAGAGATGCTAGTTATTTGCAGGGTCACTCTTGCTGACCAATCAACCTATGATGCAAAAGTTGTTGGTTTTGACCAAGACAAGGATGTTGCCGTGCTGCGTGTTGATGCGCCTAAAGACAAGCTCAGGCCCATACCTGTTGGTGTCTCTGCTGACTTGCTTGTTGGTCAGAAAGTGTATGCTATTGGGAACCCGGTAAGATTTCCAAACCAAATTGGTGGATATTGTATTGTAAATGTGTATTCTCTATGAAATTTCCGATCTATAGAGATGATGGAAATCCAGGTTGAACACTGTAAACTGTTTTCATAAGCTATTATTTGATTTTTGCAGTTTGGACTAGATCACACTCTTACAACGGGAGTCATCAGGTATGAAAACTGTAAACTGAATATTTTAATGCAACTTTTTTCCACAATTCCTAAGAAAAGAGCTTCTACATGTGTGATCGATTTTTTTACTAATACATGTTTCTCAAAATAGTGGACTTCGGCGAGAAATTAGTTCGGCTGCAACTGGTCGTCCTATCCAAGATGTTATACAGACTGATGCAGCAATTAATCCTGGTAACAGCGGAGGGCCACTCCTGGATAGTTCTGGAAACCTCATTGGGATAAATACAGCCATATACTCTCCATCTGGTGCATCCTCTGGTGTTGGATTTTCTATTCCTGTCGATACTGTGAGCTTTGACTCTTGCCTCTCTTTACACCAGTTTTAAAAACCGAACCGAACGGTGCAATCAATTGAACCATGAACCTGCACTGTCAACAAATTGGTTATGTGAGGGTTTGAACTCAGTTTCACCCATTTCGAGCTGTTTAAAGCAGTAAAATCATGATATGGCGATCTTGTTGGTTCGACGTCTGGTTCGGTTTTTAAGGCGACAACTTTCCATAGAACATACCAGTCTTTTTTTATTCTCAAGTATATTTGGTTTATTATTTTATATATTTAGGTAAATGGAATTGTTGATCAATTGGTGAAGTTTGGGAAGGTTACTAGACCTATATTAGGCATCAAGTTTGCTCCAGATCAATCTGTGGAGCAATTGGGAGTGAGTGGAGTGCTTGTCTTGGATGCTCCTGCCACTGGTCCAGCTGGCAAAGCAGTAAGTTTATTATTTATTTATTTTTAAATGAAAAAATGTGGTAATCACAGTCTTAGGTGACATGCGAGTCATATCTCGATTCAATAGAAAATTGAACTCAATCGATACGAATCTCTAGCGTGTTTCAATATCGGTTCACTATGATGAATCTTGATTTATTCTAATAAATTATATCTAAACTTAGTATTAGTCATCCACTCATTTGTTTTCCTCCAACTTTGTATAGTCAGCTATTTTCCTCGTCAGATGATTTATGCCTTGAGATGAAATCATTTTGCATTTTGTATATGATTTATATCAATTTATTATTTTTGCTATGTAACTTGTTTTTACTTTAAAATGTAATATTTTTGTCGGTAATTTTTCAGTAATTTATCTTACGATTCATAATTCAATTCACTCTTCAGAAAACAACTCTTGTTATTCACAATATGAATCTCAATTTAATATTTTGAAACACTTCAGCTTGATTTATTTGATTACAAATTTTTAAGGGTGAGGAATTTGGTTGATGGAGCTGGTTAAATTTATATTTTTTAGGGCTTACAATCAACAAAGCGCGATTCCTACGGTAGACTCATTTTAGGCGACATCATAACATCTGTGAATGGTAATAAGGTTGCTAATGGAAGTGATTTGTACAGAATTCTTGACCAATGTAAAGTTGGTGATAAGGTATGGTTTTGGTTCATTTGCTTTAAGCTTGTGTATGTCTGCACTATATCTTCTGTTCATTTGAATATGGATTTAATTCATTACATTGTTAGTGTCAAGATTTTTTTAACATTGTTAATCAACCATAATTGTCAAATCGTAAAAAATGTTCGATTTTAATCACAACTACTTCTAAACTTACATATTGTTGATTGTGAAATGTCGACAATGTAAAACTACTTGCACTTGTAATGTATCAAAATTAAAATCTAAAAATCAATGCGTAACTTTTCCATTTTTATAATTTTTATTATATCTCGGGAACTCCTGATAGCAAAGTTGTAGTAACATGTTCAAATTTTGTTGATTTGCATGTTTTATGCATAAAGTTGAAGTGTTGGACATGACATTTAAACTGTTGTTTGTTACCCATATGTTACCCTCCCTTATGGCTGCTCTAGATATATAATAGCTGGCCAGTCATATGTCAGATGCAGTCAATTCAGACTTATCATATAACTGCTTATGTATAAGTTATTTCTATAACTGCTTATGTATAAGTTATTCCTATAACAAAACATTAAATAAAGTTAAACAGTTTTCCTAAAAGCTCTAAGCAATTTTCATAAGTTATCCTGGAGAGCTTATGAATAAGCTGAAAAACAATTTATCGAGAAGTTATAAGTTATTCTGTCAATAGATAAGCTCGGTCAATCCAAACAGGCCCAAAAAGTGAAAAAAGAAAATAGAAAACAAGCCATTAGAAACTTAAACTAAAATTCAAGCTCATTTGTTAACCTAGTTTCATAATTGGTTATGTTGATATTCAGGTGATTGTGGAGGTGTTGCGAGGAGACCACAAAGAAAAGATCCCCGTCATTCTCGAGCCGAAGGCCGACGAAACATGATGTGCAACTCATTCTGCATCGTTCATGTATATATACATAGTTCAATTTGCAGGGAATGCAGCTGTTTATGTGTATTCTAAGGTTATTTCCCAACTGTGTAGATACGTACTATAGGACTGTACTATTTGCTCCAACACAAGTTAAGATTGAAAAAAGAAAGAAAAAGAGAAGCACAAGAAGAAACATGCTATGCTTATAATCACTGAAGAATAGATTCATTCACTTACATGGATTTTTTTCTTCTTAAAATAGTTCTTAATTCTATGACATCAATACTCTGAAACAAAAATAAAAATGAAGATCTAAAACAGCAGTAATGGATTGAATGTTCAGTAGTATCAATTAGATTTATTTGGTACAACAATTTTACTCATAGTTATATGGTTGTGTGTGTGTGTTTTTTATGAAACACCAACATATACATGGCCACTAGACATTGACACAAACACCAATAATAATTTGACACTGACACTAACCGTTACATTGACGTAGTAACCATATATGTCGGTGTTGTGTTGGTATCGAACATTGATAATTGTTTAGTTGAAATATGATAATTTGACTTTAAATTGTGCAACCAACAAATAATGAAGCTAAGGATTCTCTTTATCTTGAGGTAAAAATTTGTTCGAATGACGAGAGTTCTGGAAGTTAATCATCCAGCACACAGGAAAATCAAAGTTCTTTGTGTTTAAGTTGCGCAACCCTATCATGCTGCATACCGCGATCAATTTCAGTTGACCGTTGCGAGACCTTACTTCGACAATTTTACTTTATGGCGCGCATAGGTTGCACGACCCTATCATGTTGCATACCATATACAATTTCAATTGACCATTGTGGGACCTTATCTTTCTTTCTCACCCTTGATCTGCCCCTCTTTCATTTCCCAAGCACTAAAAATTGAATATCAAAGATTGATACTTATTATAAATAACACACCCTATGCTCTTGAATTTAGATTCTAGATTGGACTAGTCAATCCAATAATACTCCATCTCACATAATCCATATCCAACAATCGGTACAACTTGTATATCATGCAAAAATCATAGACTAAATCTAAAAACATCCTAACATAAAATCAAAAAAGTAAGTGTATAACTAAACACATCATACACAAAATTCAAGTATGTCAAATACGATATTACAACTTACTGTTAAATATTTCTTTTAGTCAATAACTAAACATAGTAATAGGTAACATTTCTATTACTACATAAATAAACATAAGAATAGTTAACATTGGCCCAACAAGATTCTAGATAATTAAAAAAAAGTAAAAAACTACAAGATAATCAAC
>Ga0099826_10002287_pt1 | contig 12265 bp, 5 predicted proteins | sample Mtrugardesep15_FD_76830 | JGI IMG/M metagenome (GOLD analysis project Ga0099826, IMG submission 76830) | Root nodule microbial communities of legume samples collected from California, USA - M. trunc garden sep15 | ecosystem: Host-associated > Plants > Roots > Nodule | place: USA: California...
AGCTTTATGCGCTTCGATGCTAAACTCTAATGTCTATTTGCTAAGGTTTTCTCTTTTGCAAAAATGTAGACCCTATCAAATTGCAGGACTGAAGTTTGCAAGGCACTTGAAATGGACGAGGAGAAATGTGAACTGTCAATGGGCATGTCTGGCGATTTCGAGTTAGCGGTATGGAATAGTGTGTTAAAGTTATTAAGCAGTTATTTAATTATCTTGATAGTTGCATTACATGATTGCATCTTGAAATATCTGATAATTATGGTCTTATGGATGCTTTTTAGCTCATAAGGGAATGAATTAACTCCTAAATCCTAATACTGGAATGGGATTTTCTGGTGTTCACAGTGATAGTAATAGTTTATAGTTAGAGATTGTTATGATGAGACTGACACGTTCTCTTTTCTAAGGAATATGATTTAGTTATGTCATGATAGATCGGTGGTCAAATAAGATAAGATTTTAAAGCAAATTGTTAAGGAAAAAATAGGTGTATCTCTTATTCTAAAAAAGATGGTAGAGCCTTGTTTTATGTAGTTTGTGCATGCACAAAGAGACCCATTAGAAGTGCCAATAAGGAAAGTAAAGCACATGGAAGATAGTCTAATAGGAGCTGGGTTATTTTATTTAACACAATGGCATAACAAAATTTGACAACAATTTGGATGGTTAATGCAATTCAGATACATGGTTAATTACATTAAGTAGATGGTTGATGAATATAACAAGAGTTAACGTCCCATTAATCATCCACATAACACAATTATTGAATTAACCACAATTTTGAATATCATGTATATTTGATTGATCACTTGACAATCATGGTTAATGAAGTTCAAAATTGTGTTAATTACGTTCGGTGGATGATTAATGAGTTGTGACACCTTGTTATATTCATTAACCATCCACTTAATGTAACTAACCATATTTTCAAATCAAACCGCATTAACCATTCAAAGTGTTGTTGATTTTAGTTGTCAAAATATCATTTCTCATCTAATTGTTCAGAGGTAGGAGATGATTAAGGAAAACTGTAGGCTAAAAATATAAGACCAAGGAAACCTTTAGATATGATTCATGAATCATGACAGAACGTCGTGATACTGTTTGATCTATATTCTTCTACTTCTAGTTTATTTTGACGTTGTATTATTTATTCATTTGTAAGTATATAATATAACTAGTTAACAAATATTCTTGCCTTTTCAGATCGAATCAGGTAGTACTAATGTGAGAATTGGGTCAACAATATTTGGACCAAGAGAGTACGCAAAAAAACAATGATAGCAGAAAGTTGCAATCTCTCTTTTCCTCCTAAAGTAGACATGATTACATTATGGCACAAATCTCCTAAATGGTATTGTTTTATTACCATTGTAATTGATATAATAAAATTGTTAATCACTTTCGTAGTAAGTATATGTACTAAGAACAAACTACATAGAAAATCTTTCAATTTCTTGTTTTCTATTCTTACAGAATGCTTGTTCATGCTACTTGGAAAGAGGGAAAGGGAAGCAAATAGACTATAGTATATAGTTGCAGCATGCTCCACCATTATACAGTGACCATCTGCAAAAAAAAACTTAACAATTGTAACTAGGGTTTGAATATTATTTATCTTCAATGACTATTTGCAGGGCAATTTGCACCGTGATTATTCTTAATAATCTGGTATTAAAGTAACTGATTTTATTTTTATTTTTTGCCACCTAACTGGATGCTATTTATAAATCATAATTCAGATGTTACATGCAGAAAGAAATCAAATAATTATAATTAAAGCTTAAAATAGAGGTAACACCAAAAGGGTCTCATGTATACTCTTGATATTTGATATTTGAAGGATTTCTGAGTGCCTCCTTAACCAAATTGAACACCAAATTGCCTAGTCTCTTTATTTTCTTTGTCAATAGGGTTGGCTTGAGCTAGCATAACTGATACAACAAGAATCAAACATTTTCCACTAAGTGAGGTCGACTACATAGATTAAATTATGTCATAATGTTATGTCATAAACAATATTTTTATTCAACTCATTAATTTATAAATCTTTCTTAATAACTACTAGCATATTGGTAAGCCCCCTTGGGAGGCACTAAGTCTTGTTTGCCTTTTACTTTGAGATGGTTTGCTCGAATAATTGTGTGTTTTTTTTGGTCAAGTAGCATAGTGGTTAGAAAATAAGTGGATGTCCGAGGTTCGAACCTCAGCCCCTGCATATATTATGCAATGTCTCTGCCAATTGAGCTGAGTGCTTTTTACTCGGTTTGGAAGGACACTTTGACAAATAATTCAAAATTGTTAAAAATATTTTCAATAATAAGTAAAATCTCATTGGATCAATCTCATCCAAAATTATACTTTCAAATATCAGTAAAATTGGGAAGAAAATATAACCGTGGGAGGTTCTTAAGAACAGAGCGGTTGGGGAAAACATCACCATAGTACTTACAGATAAAGATGCAATGAAAATATGAACTATGATGGAATCTCTACAACAATACACATTTTGTACGCAATTATTAAACCAGAAAAAAAAAAGTATAAACAATTAGGGTGCAACATAGGTAAAAGAAGAAGTAAATGATGGAAACGAAATATGCGTTTGTTTCAATGAAATTATATTTCTTGTAATCATGTTCTCCTGAGAATGTTTTTAAAATTTATTTAAAATAAAAAATGCAATTGAATGTACGTGGTAGTTGAAAGTTATAGGTAGTTGAATTTATTTATTTTCTCTGGGTAGTATTAGATTTCCAGCTTAATAGCATGGGAATAACAAGGGTAGAAATCATGCCTAAAGTACTGCTGGAAGTGACATATGTAAGAGGGTGATGTTTACATCATTCCTTGATGAATTTGAGGTACTTTACATGACAATAATGATTTGAGATCACATGTTGAATGAAATAGATGAAGAAGTTTGATGTTCTTATTGATCGTAAGAAAAGAAAAAAAAACGTAATAGTGAAGCCTACATTACACCTTGATGAATTGGGGATAATTTCTGTTTTTGAGCTTAAATAAACCATACATTGGTCTTATTAGATCCAATCAGCTAACCAACCTACTTGGTCCAATATTTTACCTTCACTAATATAGACTCAAAGGAAGGCAAAAGAGAATCAAACATGCAAACAAAAAGAAAAAGTAATTGAAAAATTGCCTAATAGAGATTAAATGAAGAAGACACAATTGCGGTCGAGAAACCAAGGGATAAAATAGTATTTTATGTTTAGGGTCACGTTAGACAAATAGTTGTCTAACACATGAGTGTGTTACAACAAATATGTAAAATAAAAGTAGACAACAATTTCAAAGCTAATATAAACACACGGGTAAGTGAAAGAAAATGAAGATAACTGCTTGATCAGTGGTCGAGTAATCGTTTGATTATATAAAGGACTCATATATGCTCTAAGCGTATTATTTAGTGCAGCACGACTCTTTGCTTGTGCATATGACATGAAACTGTGAATGGATGCCTTATTGGGTTTATGATGAGATAATGGACTCTAGATCCTGAGGATTGGACATTGACATGGTCTTAAACAATACTTTGTTTATTTAGTAATTCTCGTGTTCAATGTTGTTATTTATCTGACCAATATTGAGAATCTAAGAGATAATTCAATACTAGTTTTAGGTTTTCCTCTGTTTCATCTTCCTCCTAGTGTCAAGTTTCGAATTGAGTACCAAAGGTTGATGAGAGAATCTTGCAAGTTTTATATTTGGATCTAGAATTATTGTTTACTAGATAATTACTTTAGAAATATCAAATTATCTACGTGTGATAAAGAATTTAGCATTTGTTAATGCTTTTGATGACATTAGTTCACCTAAGTGATCAACTTATTGTCTAAGAAAAATGAATCGGTTTGGTGTACTTTGTTAAATTGTCGTGAGCATAGGGCAATCAATTTACATGACTATCATCTCTATTACCAAATAGTGGCAAAAGGAAGATTCAAACAATCCTAACCATTTTAATGATCATATTTTTTATTTCATTTACCTTCAATTGCAAATACGTCTCATGCAAATCCCCTAATTTATAACTTAACTAAAACAACAATTATTGAGTTAAGGATCAACAATTAAAATTAAAAGTGAAGATCTATTTTGGTCTTTTACAATTTTCGTCTGAGCCAATTTAATATCTCATAAAAATAAAACATAAAGTAGTTTTTGACATTTTCATAACAGAGACAAATTAATCCATGTGTTTTACTGAGTCAAGACTAATTTGTGCCAAATATAAAAATGTCAAAAACTACTATTATTTTTTGTTAAAAACTTAGGTTGATTCGCATGAAAATTGTGATGGATGAAAATGAATTATAATCTAAAATTAAAAATAAAATGAAAAAGCCAAAAAGTAAAAGAAAAATGTAACCAAACAAGTCATAGATTTTACAGATTCTGTCTTATATTCCTTGACTCAAAAACCTCTCTTGAACCCAACACAACAAAAACAACACACAGTACTAGTAGCACATAGTTCTTTGCTACTGTGTCAGTGTTTTTCATTTCTTATCCATTCTCAAACAACAACAATGTCAACAACAACAACACTTTCAATTCCTCTCAATACCTTCTTCTTCCATCAAATTCAAACCACACCCACTTCTTCATTCTCTCAACAGCCTCAAACCGTTACCTTTTCCCGCAGAAAAACCGTTGTAAAAACCGCATGTTCTTCTTCACAACAAAATCCACAACAACAACAAAAGCAACATAAGAAGAAGAAAGGGTCGAATAACAATGCTAATGAGACTGATTTTGATGGACAAAAGGGTTATGACCCTGTTGGGTTTCTTGTTAAACGTGGTGTTTCTCATAAAGTGTTTGCTCAGTTTCTTCGTGAAAGGTGAGTGGATTGAATTTAAATGGAAAAGTTTGGTTGAATTTGTGTTTTGATTTTCTGGGTTTGTTTTGTTTTTGTGGTTTTCTTAGAAAGTTTGAGTCTTTAGTAGAAGTTGGAACTGTAATTACCCTTCTTTCATCTTCATGTTGAAGTTTTACTCTGAGTGTGTGTTTGGTTCTACTGTGACAAAATTTGATTTTTGATTGAATTTGTAAAATTGATTGTAGTTGAAATTGACTTCAATGTAAAATGATTTATATTTGGACACGTAGTCGAACAATAAATTTGAATGTAAAAATCATGATGAGAGGCAAAAGCTACATATCATAGCTTCATTTTAGAATCATTCTATAGGCAAAAATTACTCCCCTCTATGTTTAGGATAACCTAAAGTAAATAGGCTAATCTAAAGGTAATTAAAAAGGGTAAATATTGATAGTTACAATACTGAAATGTCTGTAACAGCGGTTATGTACAAATATTCAGGACCTGATTAGGTTGGCCTAGTGAAAACGTGTTAGGCATGCAAGTCAAGAGAATGTTTATGAGGATGCTTCTTAGTAGGAGGTCTTGTTTGATTCCTTGTGAAACATAAATCCTTGGAAAGAGGTCCTACCTCGTTGCCCTGTTGGCCTCGACTAAGAGCACCTTCAATAGGAGGATACATAATTCACATTTAAAGGTCCTAAAACATACACATATTCAAGGACTATGGGCGCAATTTCCAATATTCAGAGACCAAATGGCTGACATTGTATAAGGGGTTCAATGTAATGAGCACCGAAGTTGGTATAACTATCAATGAATAAAAAGGTCTAGGAAAACTTGTATGTTTTCAATTTTGTTGTGATAGTGAGTTACATAGCTTTGATAGGTACTTTTTTGTTGTTCTTTCTTGGAGTGTTGGACATTTGATGCAGAGAATTTTTAAAATGTTAATTTTCATTTGTTTTGTAGATACAAAGCGTTGAAGGACCTGAAAGATGAAATTTTGAAGCGGCACATGAACTTCAAGGAGATGGCTTCTGGGTTAGTTCTAATAAGTGGCATTGATTTAACATTTAAGTTTATACTTCAGTGCATTGTGGTGTATTTTTGTCATCCTCTACAAGCTGCTTTCTTTCTATCTGGTGTCTTTGAATATTTTAACTCTACCCGTTCAATCAACCTAATTGGAAAACACAAATTATGATGTGTTTTTTGTTTCCTATATGTTTATGAAGTTATCGACATTATGAAATTACGGTATTTGACAAAGCTGCGCTTGTAAAGTTACGAGGTTCCGTTTGAGTTGCATTTGACTCTTCTTTATTATGTCCGTCCAGGTTTGAGTTATTGGGTATGCATCGTCATCCAGAACACAGGGTGGATTATATGGAATGGGCTCCAGGTTTGACATTATCCCCAGGATATTTTTTAGGGTCTGTCTGGTTTTCATATTCCAAATATTGAATTGTTAGTCTTATTTAGTCTATCTTCAGTAAGAAACATAACTTAACTCTCTTAAGATTTCAACATCCTGGGTTTTAGCTTGCACCATAGTGTAAATTTTGGCAAATCAGTGTTTTATTCTGCTCTTTGAAGTATGTGTTTAGAAGAGGTCTTGTGTGTCTGAGCAACGCCTACTTCTATCTGTCACCTGGTATTTAGGGTCGAATCTATATATCCTGATAAATAGGGATTAGTTTTAGTCTTGTGTCAATTCTGTATCAAGTTATTAACAATAGTATTCAAAGTTCTTATTATTTTCCCTTCTTTTATCTAAACTTTCACACCGTCAACAGTTGTTTTTCCCAAGTTACCACCCAGAGTAATCTGTTGTTTGAATTTATTTCTGTTCATCCTTTCTTGTTATATTAAGAAGCATGTAAATGCAGGGGCACGCTATTGTGCAATTATTGCTGACTTCAATGGCTGGTCACCTACTGAAAATTGTGCAAGAGAGCATTACTTCGGTCACGATGATTATGGATACTGGTTTATTATTCTTGAAGATAAGCTGAGAGAGGGAGAAGAGGCAGATGAACTTTATTTTCAGCAGTATAACTATGTAGATGATTATGATAAAGGGGATAGTGGAGTCACTATTGAAGAGCTCTTTAAGAAAGCGAATGACGAGTACTGGCAACCAGGACAAGACCGTTACCTGAAAAACCATTTCGAAGTTCCAGCTAAATTGTACGAACAGATGTTTGGTCCTAATGGACCTCAAACCATGGAGGAGTTGGGAGACATACCAGATGCCAGAACAAGGTATAAGGAATGGGCAGAAGAGAATGGACCTTCCCCATATGCTGTGATTGATGAAGGCAAGAATTACGACATATTTAATGTGAAAGTGGATCCAGAATGGCGACAAAGAATTTGTGCATTGAAACCTCCTATAGCATATTGGCTTGAGACACGTAAAGGCAGGAAAGCATGGTTGAAAAAGTATATGCCCGGTATTCCTCATGGAAGCAAGTACAGGGTTTACTTTAACACTCCAAATGGGTCATTGGAGCGGGTTCCTGCTTGGGCTACATATGTGCAGCCAGGTAAACCTTATAGTAGGGATTCTTGAGTCATTTAATCATCTGTACATTAAAACTCCTTTAGATTCGTATTTGTTCCTATGTAGTATGTTGTTGTCGTTTCTTTTTTGTAAAGCTCTGCTTATGCATTTGTGCATGGTTTTTATGTTCTTTTGCATAGTCTCACGTATATATGTTATTTTGTCTTGTTGTTGCAATTGCAAAGGTGATTCTTTAAGGTAATCTTTTATGTATTGACAATGACAAGACTGCTGTGAACATAAGCGAAATGCATCCTTTTTTTATTGAAGAAGCTAAATTAGCCCACCCAAATTAACGCGGGAGAATCAAACCTGAGACCTTGAGGAGGAGCTAAAATGCATCCTTGAATACATGTTTAGAGTTTGCTTGATGTCGAAGTCAACTTTTTCTTTCTTTAACAAACCTTTGTATTGAGCATTGCTGGAGAGGCTATTAGCATGATAGTATCACCATTTCCATAATATTGTAATTTTTTTTAATATTTTTTTGTATTTTTATTGATTCCGTTTTATCTGAATGTTATGTATTCAGAATTAGATGGAAGGCAAGCTTATGCGATCCACTGGGAACCACCTCCTGAAGATGCTTACAAATGGAAAAATGGAAGTCCCAAAGTACCAAAGTCATTGCGGATATATGAAGCTCATATTGGAATTAGTGGATCCGAGCCAAAAATATCTTCATTTAATGATTTCACAGACAAGGTTCTGTTTTTTTGGACATGAAGTTTATAGTTAACCCATTATATCTTCTGTGTATAACCACCCCCTTGAATTTATGTTATATACTTAATGCAGGTTCTTCCTTACATAAAAGAAGCTGGATACAATGCAATTCAGTTGATTGGAGTTGTGGAACACAAGGATTATTTTACTGTTGGTTACAGAGTAAGTTAACATTGTTGTAATTCTTGATTAATTTTATGACTCTAATTATATCTTGATTAAGTTTCTCTAGAATTTTGTTAAGTCAGAAACATTGATGACCGCTGTATCTAGGAAGGCACAAGCGAAGTTAGGAAAATCTAGTTGTCTTAGTATGAGGGTATGAATCAGAATGTTAAGCTTCTGTTATAGGTTAGTGTAAAAATATTGATCATTATTGAATTTTGAATAGAGGAATATGGAGAATTTCCAAATATATCTTTTAAATTAATAATATATAAGATAACTTTATTGGTAACTGTTGTGAAAAGGCATGCATGCTTTATCTTGTAAGTCATGGTATAAACTACAAATATACGCATGCACCTTCCATATAGGTTCTTCTTAAATATTATATGTTTTATTATTTGTTAGATTATTATATTGTAACACTTACCTTTGACAACATTCTGATTTTTCACAAATCAGTTATGAGTTCTATCAATGAATGAATCAAAAGTTCACTATTTTAAGTTAGTTAGGAACATGCTCAAAATTCTATCTGATTGGTGCAGGTTACCAATTTTTATGCCACTAGTAGTCGATATGGCACTCCTGATGACTTCAAGCGTTTAGTTGATGAGGCACATGGTGAGTAGAAATTTAATCATAACCGTTAGTATTGAAAATGATAGACAGACAGAACATGATACATTATATTTGTTGCATTACATGAGTTCATTGAAGTCGAGGATAATGCCCACGTAACTGGATATGTATCCAAATTAAGCGGAGCTAAGAAAGGAAAAACAAGCATCAGTGCATATTTTTCCAATTTTGCTTAAAGGTTAAAAGTAAAGGTAAAATATAAGTTGTTCGGAAAAGCAATCCAAGTTGCTAATCATGGAATTGGAATTGGTATTTTGGCCACTGAGAAGCTTGCATTCATCTTCGGAAGGAGAAGTGAATTCTTGAAAGTCTTGGAAATGTGCTATGTAGTTAATGACTTATTGTCCATTTATCTGTTGTTTGAAGAAGTCACACCCCAATACTATATAAAGAGGTCTTTGGAAGAGTTAAGGCATTCCAAATTCAACAGAATTGAGCAAGCATGTGACGTGAGTGATCACTTGTGTAACGAATGTGAGTGTCATTCCTTGTAACTCTCTAGTGGGACATGTAGGTGATACAAAACGTGGGATGAATTTTCAAGTTTAATACAACTTGTAAACTTGTATGGGATAGTAACCCTTTTCTTGGATATTTATTTTTTTTATTTTGTTTTTATGGATATAGGCAAGAAGTGATGTCATGTCGAATGTCAACTGTGTCTTTTTTGCTGTTTGTTTGTGGTTTCTTTTGGGTGTGTTTATATCTCCAATCTTTGGTGGCTGCCGTTTTTTCCAGCAATAATTGTTAGCGGCCAACACTAGGTGGGATTTAGTCCCACATCGGATAGATAGGATTCTTGAGAAGAGTTTATAAAGAGGAGGCATAACTTATCCCTACAAAACCGGCTTGTATGGTGAAGAGTGCCTCCTCTGTATAAACTCTTCTCAAGAATCCTATCTATCTGATGTGGGACTAAATCCCACTGAGTGTTGGCCGCTAACACACCCCTCACGCTTCAGCCTGGCCCAATGGGCCTGAAGCGTGGACGATGCAGGAAGTCCATTGATGCTTCAGCCTGGCCCAATGGGCCTGAAGCGTGGACGATGCAGGAAGTCCATTGATGGACCCGATAGGCTCTGATACCATGTGATGAATATCAAGACCTAACTAATCACTAAGAAACAAACATAATAATGACACACCCCTCACGCTTCAGCCCGGCCCAATGGGCCTGAAGCGTGGACGATGCAGGAAGTCCATTGATGGACCCGATAGGCTCTGATACCATGTGATGAATATCAAGACCTAACTAATCACTAAGAAACAAACATAATAATGACATAATTTCTGCTCTCTCTTCATTTTCATTGGGGGAAACAGTTTATTTTGCTAACTATGTTGCGCTGACACTTCACATTATCTTAAATTATTTTGCTAACAGTTTATTTTGCTAACTAATGACCCGATAGGCTCTGATACCATGTGTCCGGTGTCTGACACCGACACATGTGGTTACCATCAATTATTCCATTATCTTAAATTATTATCGATGTTGATGCGTTAGTGGTAGTGTTGTGTCTGGTTTTCGTGTCTGTGCTTCATAGTTGCTGACTCTTCTTTTGGTTGCACAGGACTAGGATTGCTCGTATTCATGGAAATTGTCCATTCGTATGCTGCTGCAGATGAGATGGTTGGATTATCGATGTTCGATGGATCTAATGACTGTTTCTTTCACTCTGGTATTGTTCATGCCGCTGAAACCTCTTTATTTAGTCACACTTGCAATTTTTATTCTTTACTTTCATTTCATTCAAGACCATGTGATAAACCTTTTTTGTTTCTCACTACATGCATGCGATGATGCAATATTATGAATGGAAGTAGAAATATAATATGGATTTTGTAATGATAACCCTTTACATAAAAAATCATAACATCTAGCAATTATGGAAAGAAATGTCAATTTTTTTTAACATTATAAAATGTTCAACCTATAGCCATATTGAACATAGAAATGATAAAGTTTAGTTGAATCTTCATCATTGATCATTCAACTTATTGGCGGAATAATTTCCTTTGATACACTGCACACCTGAGAACACATACATGATATATTGATAAGCTATTGTTGTCAAGTTTGTAAAGCTTGAGTTTGACACATTTATTTAATCAAGCTTAACACAAGTTTTAGCTTATTTCTTGCTAAACAAATGAGCTTAAATGAAGTATTTAGCAAGCCAAGCTTGTATATGTCACAATTAGCTCTGTTCGTTATCACTACTACTATTATAAATTATTTTAATGCAAAATTCCCTGATCTGTAATATTATTTTAGCTTTTGCAAAGTGATAATTTGCCAAGTGTGATCAGTGTATTGGTGTTTTAAACGTCTTTTGGTTCCTTAGAAAAAGAAGTTTTGTATCGAGCTTTCCTACCTCAAACTTGGCCTTTATTCTAATTCTAATAACTGTAAATGCCAACCGTGATTTGACTTTTTCAACAGGAAAACGGGGGCAACACAAGTTCTGGGGAACAAGAATGTTCAAATATGGCGATCATGATGTTCTACATTTCCTTCTATCAAACTTGAACTGGTATATGCAATTGCACAAGAATTTATAACTTATAATTGCCTCTTTGAGCCATTGTGTTTCTACCTAATTGGTCTACCAGTTCATTTTATTGATCAGAAATGTCATTATTTTTTTATTTTCTATTGCCTCATTATCTGGGAGAGAGTGTTTGTTCATGCTAAATTGATCCCTTCATGATGTTTGAACAGGTGGGTTGAGGAGTATCAAATTGATGGTTTCCAGTTCCATTCACTTTCATCTATGATATATACTCACAACGGTTTTGCTTCGTTTACTGGTGACTTGGAGGAGTAAGGCATTTTCCAAGCTTCGTTGCTTCATATATATTAATATTAATTTTATATTTGAGATTTTGTTGGCTTTCGTAAATGTATCTTGGTTCCAAGTCATTGCATGAATCCTAATGCTATTGTGATAGCATCCATGAAATATTTCTGTCCTTTTAAAAGATTCTTTATGGTTTTCTGTGTCATCCTCAATTTTTAGGTATAAATATTGTTACAATAGTGCAGAGTTTGAAGTAACTACAATACTGAATTGTATTTAGTAGATTGTTTTTCAAAATGTGAAACATACTGATCTTGATTATTGCATTACATTGATTACAAATTCTACTTTCATTCAGGTACAGCAACCAATATGTTGACAAGGAAGCACTATTATATCTTATCATGGCCAATGAGATTCTACATGTTCTTCACCCAAATATTGTCACAATAGCAGAAGATGTAAGCTTTGATGTTCTTTTCATTAATTTAGATACTTAATAAGCAT
>Ga0099826_10002288_pt1 | contig 12263 bp, 6 predicted proteins | sample Mtrugardesep15_FD_76830 | JGI IMG/M metagenome (GOLD analysis project Ga0099826, IMG submission 76830) | Root nodule microbial communities of legume samples collected from California, USA - M. trunc garden sep15 | ecosystem: Host-associated > Plants > Roots > Nodule | place: USA: California...
CAATGTATGAGAAATGAAAGCAAAGCAATTAGTAAGACCTAGTAGATTGCTGCAGTCTTACAGTTACAACACAACAACCTTTACAGGAGAGTGAGAAAGGCAAGGCTCTCGAATATCGCGAACAAACGAGCTCACTTTTCGCAAATTCACAGTACCAGCTTTTCCACAACTCCATTGCTTATTATTATTATCTTCCCCGTTACAATACATCACGAACTCAACAATGTCAAAACCCTAATTTCACACTTTCATTTCATTCCTACAAAAATAAACATTATCATTTTCATTCACTCCAAAAATTAAATAGTGTAAGCAACAAAAACAATATAACATTATTTGTAATTAGAAATATATACATATAAACGTAATATTAATTAATCGATCATAAAAAATTGACGGAAAATGAAAATGAAAATGAAAATATACCGAAACGCAATTAGGAATTGAAGGATCGAAGAAGAATGATTTGATAGTGGTGAATGTGAATTGGAATGATTGAGATCTGAGAAAATTGGAGTTTATAGATTCAGAAAGAGAAGAACGAGCTTCTTCTTCTCCATGCTTCTTCCAATCGCCATTTTTTTCCCTCTAATTATAACACTGAATCAATAAAAATACCGTTTTTTTTTTTTTGTAATAATAATGAAAATGAAACCGTTTTTCTTTCTTCTTTTATTTTATTAATTAATCGAATATATTTGATTTTTTTAGTGCAAAAAGATACGCATACACCTCTGTAGATTAATTTTTTAATTCAATAGATTTAACATGATTGTATGTTTATTCCTTAAAAAAAATTATTACATGTTTATGGTTGAATTCAAATTCAAGATTTTTTATTAGGATGAAAGAGGTTTGTTATTATCTGCGACAATAAACATAAATTCTAGAGACAATCCAATAAAACTCAAATCTCAAGTGTAAAGAATCTAATGATTTAAAACAGAACCTGATACAAAAGAGAATTTGTTACGAATATTCGAGAATAAAAGCTTTAAGATTTTAAAGCATAAAAATAATTGTTGAAATTTTTTATTGTTTTCATATGAGCCGTAAAAACAAGTTTAAATACAATCGTGATAGATAAAATAATAAACTCATAAAATAAAACTAATATTTTCTTCAATAAAACTATTACTTAAAATAATCTAATCCACCAATACGTCTAATTCACTAATGAATGATTCTTGTTACATCATCACTTATCTAAATATTTTTGAGTTAAATATATTTCATTTATTTAAATGAATTTTTTATTGTTCGGAATATTAAACTCAATTTACAATGTCGATATTGTTAGATATAAAATTTCATTTTAATGCAAAATCGAATTTTTACAACTGAGTTTTTTCTTATATTAATCCATCGAATTTTAAAAAAAAAATCTTAATTACTCGGAGAATTTGGTCAATAAATAAGTAAAATTTGATCAACGTATAATTATAACCAGACTTAATTGTAGTTTTGACCCCTAAATATCACATTCTTACGATGTCAACCCCCTATAAAAATCAATAACAAATCAGTCCCCTAAGTTTACTCTCTTTTGCACTTTTGGCACCATAGACCAATTTTGACAAAGTTAATGCATACGTGACACTAACACTTAAAATGAGGTGTGACATGTGACTTTCTATTTTCTTAAGGAGTCAAGAGAAATAAACTTAAGAACTGATTTATTTTTATTTTTTTTACAGAGAACCAAAATCGTAAAATTGCGATACCCAAAACTACAATTGAACCTTATAATTATCCGTTTGCGTGGTCGTATGAGAACATAGAAAAATGAATTTTTCAAAGGGACTTGTTACTATAGCCAAAGGCTAGTTCTAAATAAACAATTGATAAAATATGCATTGGTGAACACATAAGTCAAATCTTCGGCCAAACAAAAAGTGCAACGTCAACAGTCAAGGAGGTTCAAGTCTTCTCACCATTATAAATACACCAAAAGGACAAAGAATAAAACATAAAAAATAAAAAGTATTTTCAACCTTTATTAGGTGAGATCGAGAAAATAAAAATGAAGGCTGCTAGTTCATCAAACAAATAAAATAAAGTTGCTTTGTGTTGCTGAATTGAAAAGGTTGCATGCCATGATAAAAAATATGCATTCCTCAAAAAAAAAAATATAAAAAAATAAGCTTAATTTTTTTTTTAATTTGATCTTTTATCTTTGTTTTCCTCAATCAATTGGTCATATTTTATTAATTTTAACCCGCTCGAAAAGGAGATCATTGGATTAAAAAGGTTCATGAGATCTAACATTGCATCACCAATGTCTAATCTATTTTAATTTTATTCATCTTCTTCCCTCATCTTCATCTAAAATTCATCATCTTCAACAACAAAAAAACCCAATTTTTTTTCTTTCAAAAAATTCACCATTTCAACTTCAATGCAATCAAATTCTTAAATTCACACAATCAACTTCAACACAAAAACCCCACAATCAAACTTCAACAAAAAAAATTCAGAAAGCAAAGAGGAAAATGAGGTAGAAGAATTGAATGATGAGAAGAGCCCAATCATGAGAGGTTAGTGAAAGGAGATTGACGCTGAGAAAGTAAATGTTTGTTCATTACACAATCAAACTCTTAAATCTACACAATCAACTTCAACACAAAAACCACACAATCAAACTCTTAAATCCATAAAATGAGGTTAAAAAACCCAAATATCATAAAATATTCTTATGTATTTTTTATTGAACCTAAGATTTAAAAAAAATCAAAAGGGGAAAAAAACACCAGCATAACAACATGTTTGAAGCTCCTGTTATGAAGAATAATGAGTGTTGGAAAATTTTGTTTTTGCTTCACAGTAACCTTAAATTCAAGTTTTGCGTGGGGTTATGTGTGCTGGAAATCGAGGGACCATGTTTTTACTGCTGTAATAACAGCACGTAGTTTTACGCAGTTTTCGGTTTCAGCCGTTCATTGCAGATCAAACCGTTGAGATTAAAAACTGTGTGTTTTCAATTAAAACAATCCCAACCATCAAATTATGATCGGATGATTGTCATTTATTACAGCACCATGTTGTAACATCGGGGAATCCTATTCCGAAAGAGCCTTTTTTTCTCTTCAAGATTCAATTAAACTCTCACGGATGCTTTTATGTTTATGTTTATGATTATATTCCATGTGTTTTCTTATGTCTTTTTTGTTGAATCTGAAGGGGGTAAGTTTTCTCAGGACTAGCAGTTCAATCATCACAAAAAAGAGGGTCAAAATTGACATCTAAATTAGGGTTAGGTTTAGGAATTGTGGAGGAAGAAGGTGAAAGACAAGATAGGTGAGATTTGAGAGAGAAAATAAACTGGGTTTTGGTTTGGTTTGTGGGTAACGGTGATGATTGTCGTTGTTGGTGCATAAAAAAAACGAAAATGGAAAGATGATGGTGAAGATTATAATTTTGTTAAAGGTGATGAATGTGACGATTCGATTTTAGTATTTTATTTATTTATTTGTTTGTTGTGTTTTATTTATTGATTATGTGGGTTTTAGAGATATTAAAGGTATTTTAGTAATTTGAAGAGTAAGGGTAATTTGGTAATTTAGGATGAAGGGTATTTTTGTAATTTTGAGTATGGAGAGTTATTTAATGAAGTAGCAGTAACTTGGGTTAATTAATGGAATAGTGGTGTATGAGTAATAGTGTGGATTTTAATGAAGTAATGTGTAGTAACATTTTATAAGTAATAGAAAGTTATTAAGTCCATTAGTGAATGTGACTAAGCTCAATAGTATACAAGAGAAATAGTCTTTGTGAAATTAGGTCAATAACTCGTTTGTTACGTTGAGAGAAAAATGCAAAGTTTAGAGAAGAGAAAAAAAATCGAAAGTAAGAAGAAGAAGGAAAAATTTTAAGAGAAGGGAGATCTAGATTGGGGGAAAGGTCAAGAGGGAGAAAATATTATCATTTAGATATTATGAGTGATAAAGTGGTTATGGGTCATGTTTGATTATGTGATTTTCATGAAATTAATGTTATGTTAAGTTGATTTTCGTGCTAATTGAATATGTTAATCATGAGTATGATAAACTTTGTGAAATTAAGTTGTTTATAAGCTAAAACTTATGTTTGATGTTATAGAATAAGTTGTTCTTTAGGTTTTAGCTTAAACATGTGAAAATCATGATATTGTTGATGATATTTGCTAAAAACTATATTCTAATTGATTGTTATGTGATTGAATATGTTTGTATGTTGGTATTCATGAAAGTGATTATGTTTTTATGCGAAGTTTGACTAAGTTGTGTTTTGTTGGCGAGTTTGGTGTGAAATGGGTGATTAGTCATGAATGATATGTTGATGAATTGAATTTATGATTATGTTGGTGAAGTTGTTAATGAGGAGCAATTGAGTGTGAAATTCTGTTTTGGTTAACAGTTTCAGGTGTGAAAATTAAGTTGGGGAAAAATGAGATTTTGAGCTAAAAGTCATTTTTAAGTGATTATGAGAAATAAGTTGTTTTGGGCTAAGGGAATTGAAAATGTTTTGAGTAAGAAATGAGGTTAAGTATTAGGGTTTAAATAGTTTAAGTAATTGGGATTATTTTGGCGTCAACGAGATTGAAAACGGTTTTGAAAACGGAGTCGTGAGGGCCGAAAAACAAAAGAAATGGAGAAATCCTCACTGGTGGACACGCACGACCGTGCGACCTTCCCTATGCACAGGATGTCCGATTTTTCGTTGCTTTTCGATGTTTTAAGCTTACATTTGGGTCTCAAACACCTAAACTTAGTTAATTGATGTATAATTGAGAACTTAAGCTTGATTTAACTTGGTTTAGATTGGAATTGAGTTGTATGGTGCAAACTTTTGAAAATAGACGAACTTTGGCATTTTATGAAATATGAGAACTATGGAAATTAATGAATCATGTTATGATAACTTGAGAATGATTATGTACTACTATTGTGAAGATGAATGAGGGTTGCCTTGATTATGATATGAAATTTTGAGATGTGGATTAACTAACATATTTGATTAATCGTCTTTAGACGCAATTTATGTAAAATGAATTATCGTGATTTATTGATGAAGTATGAGTTAATAATGATTATAGGGATGTTTATTGTGGTGAAGATGATTTATTTATGACGATATTCCATGTTAGTGTGCATATGTATATGTATAAATGGTGATGAATATTGTTGATGAAAATTATTGATGAATATTGTTGATGAAAATTGGTGATGAAAATTGTTGATGATTGTGTTAACCTGTATCGTAGTGTATGAATATATGCGGCGTCGAGTCATATGTTCATGCATACATGGTCAAGTCCTATTGGTGATGATTATTGGCGATGGTGGATCAATCGACAACAAAACTCCGACATCCAAAACGGTACCACATGGATGTAAAGTCATGTCTAGAACATTGCATGCATATGAGTCTATGTGAAATGATTTATACTTGATTTTGGTGAACGATGTGACGTAAGTGAATTATATGCATTATGTGTTTTATGTGAATATAAATGGAGATGAGTAAATGGTGATATTTTCTAAATGACGGTGTTGGTGAAATTTGATGATTAATGTAAATGGAGGATGTTGTAAGGAACTCTTGTATGATTATGGTTTTTTATTTGTGAAAGCATGTATATGTGATATTTTAAATCTTATTATACTATAATTGAATTTGTAGTTTGGTTAACCGCCTCGTCATTGTAAAATCGTGTAGACGTGCAGGTCCAGGACGCTTGAGGCGGTGTGAGTATTGAGGAGTAGCTTGAGTCTTCTTTTCTTTGCTTTTGGATTCTAGACTAGGGCCTTGATTAGGACGTTTTTGGAGTTATTTTGTTTGTATAATATGTTGGATTTTAGGGAGACTTTGTTATTTTATTTTGGTGTATCCGAGATTTGAATTATATTTTTGAGATATTGATATGGTTTTAGAGATGTTATTTATTCTGTTGTGTAACTTTGATGAAAAATGTAATATGTATTTTTTGGAGTTTTAATGATGTGTCATCTTATTAATTGTTGTATTTGTATTTAAAGATTCTTGGTGGGGTTCAAGGGTGTTACAATGGATGTTGATGATTAAGGTTAGATAAAGATGAAGATACATATTTTATCATTGACTATTTTTATTTTTTTGGGAACTTTCTTTTAGTGGGATTTTTTTTACCAGATCATTGACTATTTTTTTGGAAACTTATTCATTGACTATTGATAATTACTACTTTATAAATCTTATTCTTTTGTTTTTCATTTGAAATTCCCATTCTTTTAAAAAAAAAAGTATGTATAAATAGTGCACAAAGAATCATTTTATGAAAATAAATCATGATATATTGATAAAAAAAAAAGTCATGCTAACTATGTGTAAGAGTAAATGGGCTTCATATGAGGATGTGTTTGTTTCTTGTTGCATAGACTTTAGTAGGGTTGGGCATGATATTTGAACCCTCCCACAACCTGAAATAACCGAGTCACACGTGCGTCCATTGTGGCGGATTAGAACGGGTCTCGGGTGAAGAAATAAAAAAAAATGGGTTTGTTTGAGCTTAAATGGTCGAGCCTGGTTTTCATAAATCCAAAACCTGCCTAGTCGAAACCGACCAAAGATCCAACTAAGCCCAATATTTTTTTTGTTACTTCTAGGCCCAAAACTAAAAGTCCAGTCCAACTGAATTATCCAATATATATAGCCCCATAAACCCTAGAAAGTAGCAACATGAACTCACAACCACACCTCCATCGTCTCTCTTTACCTCTCAGCAACCTCCACACCCAGCAGTTCTCACACATAAAAAACTCGGCAACAAAACATTCACCACACCTTCATCATCTCTCTTTGATTATTTTCTCTGATCTTGTCCAAAAAAATCTCTGTTTTTTTCTCAAATTTTTGGTCTGAATCTCACTTTTTAGATTGTTCAACAAGAGAAGAAAAAACTCAATTTCAAGAATACTAGATCTAGATTTAAAAACATAAAAATCCATGACTTAGTGAGTTAGTGTTTTGATTTAAAAACAAAACAATTCGTTCACACTATCTTTCAGAGCCATCATTTTTGTGAATCGAGGTGAATTAATGTTTTGTTTTTCCCTAATACAATTTTCTGCCATCTTTGGGTATTTAAATTTCTTATCATTTGCGTTTGTTAATTTACATATTTTCTTGGTTTCAGATCTGGTGTATGTGTGAATTTCCACTAACGTTCAAGCTTAAATATTTCAGTCTTCTTCAAAGATGGAATTATTTGTGAGTATCTTACTTTTTTGATGCATGTATTATATTTTTTTGTGATTAGATTTGCTTCATCCAGATTTTGAAAATATTTTGTTGTTGTTAACCATTAATGTATTCAAAAATCTATTCTTCATATCTAGGTGAAAATTAATTTCAATCTAAATCATTAATTTTATAAATTGGTTTTCTTTATTTAGGTTCGTTGCATTTTTTTTTAAGGAGGGTTCATTGCATTTTGCTTTTCAACTCATATTGACTTTACTTGTTTCTATCATTGGGGTTGTAAAGTAAAGAATAAAAATTTACTTTACTTTGTTGAAATGGAAAAAGAAGGTTCTAAAAGAAAATAATGAAAGTCATAACAAAACACAGTTAGGTAAGAAATTATAAAGGATCGTAGAAGAATCATTCAAATCAGATAGTATGAAATTAAGTGATTGGTAATGAGAGATCTCAAAAAATTGGAGTTACTCACAAATTCAGGAAGAGAAGAGTTTCTTCACCGTTGTTGTTTTTCCCCTCTAATAATAACATTGATGAATGAATGAAAGTGCAATTTTTTTATATAACAATGAGAATACCATTTTTCTTTCATTTTTATTTTATTTAATTAAACATGCTCTATTTATTTAAATGGATTTTTAACTAGGGATTATTCATAAGGCCAAAAGTAGTTCTAAAAGTAATATTTTTTATTTTTTGAAAACTTGGTATCTGATTCAATAATCGACTAATCTAAGGGGACCAATTTCACCGCTCACTTGTGGGGCCCTATTTAAAGCTAGATCAAAGCTCTATATGGAGTTACCCGTCAAAATTGGCCCCAAGAGGAATCGAACTTGAGACCTCGAGAGGAATAAACTCCAAGATCTCAAATCAACCATTAGACCAACCCCAAATGAGTTTAAGTCTAAAAAATATTTTGATGGACAATAAATCAGTATCTTCGGCCATACAAGTGGCAACATCAAATTCAAGTCTTCCTTATTGTGTGGAAAAAAAAATCAAGTTTTTATTGTACAAATTCAAGTCTTCTTTTATTAAGTGTTTTGAAAATTACAATTAAATCTATTAGTTTACCAAAAAAAAAAAGGTTTAACTGCACTTTTTTCTCCTTAAGTTTCGAAATGTTGCAATTTTGGCCCCTTATTAAAAAAATGGCAAAAGTGACCTCATGTTTAGGGAAATATGCTCTTTTGACCCACTAATATAAGGGAAATATACACTTTTGGCCCCTTATCTTTACAAAAAGTTGTGATTACGACCCATTTTTTGGGACACGTGGCATCTTCTCTGCCATTTTTTGACGAAAGAGACCAAAATTGTCATTTTTTATAGGAGGTCAAAATCGCAACATTTCAAAACTTAAGGGACAAAAAGTACAATTAAACAAAAAAATATTAAAGCAACAATATGTTCGTGAATTGAAAAGCTTATATGGTTTTCTTTCCTTCCGTATAGTAAGTCAAGTCACTCTTAAATTTATTCAAAATGTATCAAACATTAGATGTAAATATATTTAAGTAAGATTCTACTATCACATTACATTATATTATAGGTATTGGGGCCTAGATAACGTGTGCAACTATTTTATCTAATAATAATGTAAAAACTACAAATGTAAGAAGAAGAAAAAGAATAACGAAAACGTAGATAGAGTGTTATTTTTACATACAAATTTAACATCTAATTTTATCAAGTTGTATGGTTATCCCTAAAAAAAAACAAGTTGTATGGTTAGCATGTATGGTTGATTATATGCTCTATTGACGATTAATGAGTACAATCGGTCCTCTAAACAAATGTATAGTCGGTTATCGCAATTCGCAGCTCATTAATTATCCACTCGCCATTGAACACGTATAACTATGCTTTTGAATTCGCTAAAAAAAAACTATGCTTTTGAACGCAATTGGACATAATTTTTAGATGTTTGAATATGCATAGTATTTATTAACAATCATTCAAATTGTGTTCATATATACGTGATTTCAATGTGTTCAAATATACATAATATTCATTAACCATGATTTATGTTAAAATATATACTTAAATATCATAGATGACGATTGTGTTGTAGATGATTAATGAGTTGTGACACTTTGTGATAGTCATTAACCATCTTCTAGACTTAATTAACTATATGTTTGAATTAAATTAACCATTTATATTGATGCGACAAATTTGATTTCAAATTAGTGTGTCACAATATCATTTCTCATTTCCCGCGTTGATAAAAAAATTTAAGAAATGAAATTGTGTATGCCTTTGTTTCTTTGAGGTAAAAAGACATATTTTGGATCCGAACATTCTGGGTTCAAGCTCCATTAACATCATTCAAGCAAAGTAAATCTAAATATTTTTGTAAATGTTCTTTGATCCTAAAGTCTTTAATGTCTTGATTTGAAGCATTATTCCCTCACATGAATTTTTGTTATAATTTTTCTTTTTGTAAGAACTCATGGGCGTGCATGTCTTTGTTTCTTAGAGGTATATTTTTGGTTTAGGAATGTTAATATGTGCCCTTTACTGAATCTAGAAATATTTTCTTATAATTTGTGCATTTGATTCCTCAAAAGTTTAAAATTTGTTTTTTGTAACACATTTTTTGAATTGTGATCAATTTTCAACGAGAGAATGTTGATTTTGATTGTCGGGATGGAAGGAAAGGGATAATGTATATGAAGAGGGGCAATGTTTAAGGAGGCAATGTATATGAAGAGGGGCAATGTTTGACAATGGCTAACACTGAACGAAGGAGGCAATGTATATGAAGAGGGGCAATGTTTAAGGACAAAGAGAGAACATGATTCCAGAGGATGAGGTAACATGTTTCAGTTTTTAATTGAAATAACCCTTATTTTCAATTTTTAATTTAAGTCATGGATTTTTTTTTACCACATTTTATGCATTTTAATGGACTAAATGGATGACCTCTTAAATGAAATAAATTTGAACTCAAGCACAACCTATATTAAGTACCAGAAGCAACTCTACATAATACAAATTGTCCATGACAACTATTAAAGCAAACAGATACACATACACTATCATATTAGTTCTACAAATTTTTACATTTTTTTTCTTCTTATTTAGACTTAATTATAAAACAATTATAAACACTTGAATTTTTTTCTTTTAATTTTTATACAAATTCTCCCTATAAAATAAAATTATTATGGAGGAATGATCCATACACATGTAGTATTTTTTTACATATTAACCCGTATATTTTGCTATAGACGTTATCTAATTAATTCATATTTCCTCTTATCAATGCTATAGACAAAACTTTTCTTTTTTAGATTCATTGAATAATTGACGTATCCAGTTTATAATATATATCAAATATATTAGTTATTCAATGAATATGGAAAAAATATACTTGCTTATAATAGTTGTCAGGGGAGTAGTCCTTCATTGTGTGAGCCCTCCTGTTCCCAATGAAGCAGCCCTGGTCTTCTGAAACTTAATATAATCTGATCAAGACCTTTATAATCTTGAGTTCAGTTGTAAGATAAATATAATCTAGTCAAGACTTATTCTATCTAAGAATCCAAGTAAGGTTTTGTCAAGAAAACTTAAACTAATCAAAAACACTTATATGAGATGACACAAGTCTCTTTTAACTTAACCAAAGTTTTAAATTTGAACTCGAGTTTGGACATGCAACAATGTTAAAACTCGATAATGTTTCGTCCATTTAAACCCCACAAAATTTTGATGATTATGGCAAGTAAAGCTTATGTTGATAGGCAAGCCATGATTGATGCAGGGATTGTATCGTTGTTGCTTGAGTGAGCTAGAGAGATAATTGATTTGATCCTCATATATGTTCTACATGCTGTAATTTTGTGCTTTAATTTCCAACTCGGTTTCTATTCGATTCAACTATTCTTGTGTTGTTGTCATACATGGTCTTCCTCTCCTTATAGGAAGAACTCTTAGGGTCCATATTATCATTTGATTGCTTTTATTCCTATGCTTATTGAGCTGGGTTTCTTTTGTTGATAAAGCCAATTCTCCCATCTTCATTGTCATCTCTTGGGGTAGAGAGTTGTAACTACTATAGCTTATGGTCCATATTTCTATTTCTATGTATATTCTATTTTAATGCATACAAATCTATTTTATTTATGATTTGGTGTTTAACTATTACATTAGCATAAATCTAGTATTACTTGAAAAAGTAACAACTATCAATATGGATTTATCTACAAATCTGACTATGATCTTTACCATGAAAATAATTTGTTGTGAATGCATATAATTTCTGTACATAAGACATCCATTGAGTTGTTTGTGATTGCATTTTTTAAAATTATGTTCAAGTGTGTTTCTTGTGATTCAAAGAAGCAGACAACGAGTGAATGAGAAAGACATACAGGAAGCAGAGCCAAAAAATGGAAATACAGTGCGAAAGTGAAAAGCACAATGCTACCACTTGAAAAATGGGTTTGTATTTGTTCTTTCTATATCAGAGTCATGGAAATATGTCGGTTAGCTTTGAATTAATGGTAACGAAGAATGCAGTTTTTTATGAGGTACATGGTTATTATTGTGCCTTTTTTATTGCGAGTTGCTTCTTTCTCATTTTTGACTCATATAAACTACAGATCACAAAACACATTCCATCTTCTGGAGTGTGCTATGTGATTTGTAGTTTATGTGAGTCAAAAAATGAGAAAGAAGCACCTCGTAATAAAAAAGGCATAATGATAACCATGCCTCTCATAAATAACTATATACTCCCTGACCATTAATTTAAAACCAACATGCATATCTGTCTTGACTCTGATATAGAAATAACTAATACAAACCATTTTTCAAGTGGTAGCATTGTGCTTTTCACTTTCACACTGTATTTCCATTTTTTAGCTCTGCTTCCCGTATGTCTTTCCCATTCACTATGTGTCCGCTTCCATGAATCATAAAAGAAGCACCTCGTAATAAAAAAGGCATAATGATAACCATGCCTCTCATAAATAACTATATACTCCCTGACCATTAATTTAAAACCAACATGCATATCTGTCTTGACTCTGATA
>Ga0099826_10002289_pt1 | contig 12259 bp, 2 predicted proteins | sample Mtrugardesep15_FD_76830 | JGI IMG/M metagenome (GOLD analysis project Ga0099826, IMG submission 76830) | Root nodule microbial communities of legume samples collected from California, USA - M. trunc garden sep15 | ecosystem: Host-associated > Plants > Roots > Nodule | place: USA: California...
TAGGTTGAACGGTGCTATTGGCTCGAATGATTTGGGCTGCTTTCCAATCTTCAAGAAGGTGGGTTGCCCGTTGAGTCACCTGCAAACTGGTCTCATTTTGCTGCTGCCATAGCTTCATGTTCCAATCAAATTAATTTATATTTTGTCAAAAAAATTAGTATATTAATTTTACAAATAAAGTAGTTAGACTTTATCAAATCGATTTATATTTTGATTATAGTTGATCCATTTGATTCAAAAATATAAATGGATTATGAAATGGATGGATTTATTCCAATCCACTAACTAATTGTTTGTTGGTTGAATAATTTGGATGGATTAATAAGTGGATCGGGATGTATTAGATTGATGATAGATCAGATTGCCACCCTTAGTTTTTACGAGTTTGCTAGATTAAAAATGTCATATGTCACATGTCATAGAAGAAGGTGAATGTGATGGTCTAATCACACAATTCAATCTGCCATACTATTAGATAGCTAAGAGTAAGACATAAATAAATATCAAAAGGGAACTAATACTCCATTTTGACAAATTAGAATATTTGCAAATTAAACATAAGTTAACACAAAAAAACATCCAAGAATTAAGAATCTAAAGAGGCCATAGTCTCTGTCTAACCATCATGTTATTGTGTTCCTCCTCCTCGTAACTTTAGGCACCTCGTCGGACTGAATGAGTAAAGACAAGCAACACTAAACATCAAAAGTACATACATGCATGTACTTTTTGTGATGAGTGAAGTTTTAAGACTAAACCCCTGTCCATTTAAATGTATAGTTCGTTCAACTACCCTAAAAATCAACGGCACTAAAACCCTTCAATTTTGAAACTGAAAAACAAGACCTTCAATTTAAGCAAGCATCCAAGGAGTAGAGATTCTCTCCCCAAGAAGTCCCCTTTCTTCACAATAAAACTTTTTTCATATTTTTTTTTTGGTTACAAAAACTCTTTTCATTTGAGCAAATTTAAAAGCAACGATGTAGATATGGTTTTTTGTTGCATTTTGAAATTAAAGTGCTTGCATTAATAAATAAGCTTACAAAATTTATGAAAATCATATAAACATTTTGAAAAATATATTTTAACGTCTTCCTAAAATTAATCAAATATATAGAAAGGGGTCATAATTTATGAAAAACACATTAGGCGTCATCACAACTGCTTACACATGTCATATTCTGAATCTTGACTAAAATAATATTTGACCATACTTACCTCCAAATCGAATTTCAAATCATAGGGGGTCTTCTTTTAGAAATTGAAGGGTTGAAAAAAAATCTTATCAGATTAGTTGAGACACTCACAAACTATATAATGTCAAATAAATTTATATCCATAACCACCTGAATATTCTAGGTAAAATTAAACAAATCCAATTCTTCAATGGACGAACCAAACCTACCCAAAAAAGGGATTGCAAAATTCATGTAAATGAAAATATATACAAAACTTCATAAATCCACCAAATCCTTCTTGCAAAGCTCACAAGCAACCAAGGAAATTCAATCTAGCAAGAAGATGTAGTTGCTTCAGTATCTTCCACTTGAGAGTGAAATACAAAACTTGGAAATGTAGTTGTGATTTCTCTGCAAATAAAACAATTTATAAGATGTTAGATTCTAGAGCTAGGTAACAAAATGCTAATCAACGTTGAACTAAACATGTTTCCAATCCCTCGAGCTGGGTAAGACCACAATTGGCGGCCACACTCTTCTTCAAGAGTTTTAACCCTTCTGTATTCTCAGTCAAGTATTCTTGGGCAAGTTCGTAGTTTTTTTTTAAAAACAGAAAGGCATATACATAAGGGCATGCAGCTAAGAAAATGAAAGAAAAATAGAATGTTCTCATCAATTATTTAGGTAGGTTGGAGGTTTAGGATTGATGATAACATACATGCATGGTTGAAATATTAGTTATTAAGTTGAGGAACAATTCTTATATAAATAGCCCTTAAAGTCTATTAACAAATTTCGACTTGTTTAAGAATCTGAAACATTTAAACTAAGAAAAAAGGTGAACACATTCCGATATATACTAGCAAGACTTTCATCACTCATTTTCCAGAATTGCAATTTGAAATGTTGTTAATAGCGACAAGAAGAAACTCACGTGAGATACGGAAGAGACATATTTTTCAGAAGAGATGGATGCTGCAGGGCAAGGTTGTAGAATTCTTCTTTGTCAATCTTCCCATCATGATTTGTGTCCGCATCCATAAATGTCTGAAACATCATAGAAAATGTTAGCAATAGGTCTAAAGACAAGATTATGATAGTACAATAATGATTTTGGCTTGTCAAAATCTTGAAGTCAACCTATACATAATTTCCATGGTTGTTAATGTTTCTTTTCTTTCTATAGATTATCAAGAATAGTGAAAAGGAAAATAAATGGTGTAGATTAACTTAACATAAAAAGAAAGATATACATAACTTATTAATTCCTGAATTTGCCTAAACTTGTGAACATAATAAGATTTGATATGCATATAGTGTTATCAGATGAGTAAATTACCTTGTAAATGATGCGATTGATCGCTTGATCTGGAAGTTTGATGCCGAATTCAGATAGAGAAGCTAGCACCATTTCTTTCAACTATACACAAAATAAGAAATTATAAGTTGCATATCAGAAAATACCAATACAAGAAGCATGTTGGTGTAGATAAACTCCATGGAAGCAAAGATGGAATTACTAAACTTGACATATGAATCTAAAACATGATTTTAGATAGTTCATTAATGTAGAAGGTGAGTGGTTGAAACTCCATTTATGCAACACCATATAGAAAGAACTTAAATTTTACCTGTTCTCTGTCAATATATCCTTGCTGTTTGAGATCATACAGTCTGAATAAAACTGTAATAAGGGAAAGTTAGGAAACCACAGCAAGCATAAGAATTAGGATCTGGATTCCACGCGGTTACCGCGTGACACTGTTATTGATCTCAGCTATCAGATCTCAAATGAAGAGTGAAAATTATTTAGAAATAATTTAGTGAAGTTGTAACGTGAACCGACCCATCTCAAGTCAATGGCCGAGATCAATTAACACGTGTAACGACGTGGTTTTCTAACTACATGGAATTCATGTCCAAAAAGCCTTTCCTTTTTAATATAAAAAATTGTTGAATAGAAGATGTCTAAAGTCTTGATAAATATTTGTCACACTTACATTCAATCTTATCATCCATTGGTGCAACTGGATGGAAAATAGACATAGCAGATGCAAACTCTTTGAAATTCAGTACTCCATGGGAATTTGTGTCAAACATGTCAAACACCTACACAATTTGAAAAGAATAACAAGCACATTTTTACCAATGTTCATATCATATCATATTCATATGTATATAACATGTAATATTTTTCTTCTTTTTACGTGGGAAGAAAAGTTAAAAGTTGCAAATAAAACCACAAGTGAAAGCTTTTACATACCCTCTCTGCGGACAAACTTCGTTTACTGCTTGTCTTGAATAAAGCCAACTGAAAATCTTCCTGTCATATATAAGAGCACTTATGATTATACTCATGAGGTAGGAAGAACAACATTACTCCAAAAAGTCGAGCAGAAAAATATCATAAAAAAGATTGAAATATATTTTTTCTTCTATGTAACATATAGAACATATTGATTTTAGTCTCTAAAATTTAATTAAAGTGTATACGGTACACATATTAAGAACTAATTTCAATAAGGACCAGACATAAAAAAAATGGCATGTTTAAGACCATCAAAATCAAGCAAGTTCTTTTACAAAGAAGAAAATTGAAAAATGGTATATTGCAAGAAAAGTGAAAAATTTGTTTACGACCATCAGAATCAAAACAACGTAGCATGATATGGGATTACTAACCTTAGTGATCAGTCCATCGTCAACAACTGCACTGCTAATCTGCTTAAATAGTTCGTACAAAGCTTCAACCTCGCTTACGGCAACTGCATTGATGGTAAAACAAGTTAATTATATTCAAGCCTTAACAAGAGGCTTAGCAAGTGAAAATGGTATAATGATAATATGAATCTATGATACATATTCATTTCTACCCAAGAGTTTCCTCGAACTCATTGCACCACAGAAACTTCTATTATCTAATTTATGTGGTGATAATAGAAGTTTCTGTGGTGCAATAGAGTTTCCACAGAACTGCTATTTGGATCCATAAAAAATTGCTGATATCATAAACAGGTAAAAAGTATTGCAATGCTCATAACATACAAACTGTTTCGTTCGAAATTTCTTCTGCATTATTTAAACCACCATGTGGAGGCGGCTGCTCTGGGCTCGACACTTCGCTATTACACCAATTTACCACTGCAAGACACAGTTGCTTCAATCCGTTTAAGCAACGCAACATCTTGTTCTCCAGCAGATATCAACAAACTCCATAACTGAAACTCCAAGAGAAAAAACTAGTCAAACTAATTAAATGTGCAAATATAAAGAAAAGAAAAATTCAAAAGATACAGCAACACATAAACAAAACTGAGATTATAACATCTATATGACTGAATACAATCAATATGACATAAACACTAGGTTAAACAGTTCAAATCGGGACAAAACCGTGATTGAACTGTTCAAATAATCAAACAGTAAACAATGTTGGTTCACAGTTCAACCGGTTAAACCATCCTATTTTTGTTCGACATTAAATACATTGCTCCTTGTAACACTGATGAACATAAATCTTCAAGTTGATGTGACTTCCCTAATTAAGATGTTAATCAACAATACACAGGAAAGGAAAATGAGGGCAAGTCAATCATGGAACAAGAACTAGACATGTTTGGAATTCCATTCAGCTTATATTAGGTAAACACCATCAAGTAATTTAACAATAAGAATTTATACAAATTTCAAATTGAGATAACGTTATTAAATATATAGTTTTGGTGGATGCTTACCTTTAAATAGAAAAACACAAGAAAATTGTACCAAAAAAACGAAAAGGAAAGACACAAGAAAAATATTAAATTGCATTCCACTTTTGCTAGTTTTAATTCCTTGTTATGATTTCGGAATGAAGAAAATTGAGTTATTTTTTTCTTCTTTCTACTAACTAGTAGATACTGTGCTACAAATGTGGGTGCTTGAATTCAAATAGATACTACTAAATCATAAACTAGGTAGACTCGTATCAATATCAACTTATAATGGATACTATTATTTATAGTAAATTTTAATAAAAAATGGTAAAAGTCTTGGTAGTGATTAATCTCTATTGGATAACCTAGGAGGGACATAATTTTTCGATCCTAAATCTGAGATTTTTCGATACACTAGATTTGAGATTGAACTCATGACCACTTGTTTAAGGGGTTCAAATCACATGCCATTTCGATCAATTCATTGCTCGTAAATTTAATTTCTATTTGTAACATAGATAATCATAACATATTAACAGGACACAAACATAAGGGCTGTATAATCAATTAGAGTCATCCCAATAAAACCTATACACAACCCACTAGTAGTTCTATCACCTTTGATACTTAAAGAAACGGTCCATAATAAACCATCTCATAATTTGTTCTCGCTAATTTTATAACATTATCTCTAGTTTGATATCTTAGCGAAAATTGTAAATATAAAAACGCGTCTCTCATTCCTTAAAAAAAAAAATAATATTTGTCTTTAAAAAAATAAAATAATTGTCTCATATTTGTTAACACTACTAGAGTAGTACGTTTATGAAAAATTCTAGTGAGGACACTGCCCTCGATGCCATCAATGTAGATCTGACGGCAGTGCTATTAAAAAATTATATATAAGTAGGGATGATAAATCAAATTATACAGGTGTAATCAAAGTCGACAGATCTACACTAATAACATTAAAGACATTTGCTCTTATCAAAATTCATCAACTTATTTTGTAGATCTGTCGACTTTGATTATTGAGTGCTATTACTTAAAAATCATCAGATATGCTTGAATAGATTTCGAAGAAAAACATAAATTAAAGGTAAACAGATTAATTATTCAAGAAAAAAATTAATTAAAAATCATATAATAATCAGAGCTCCAAAAGCACATCACCAAATTCAGGCAGCCAAACACAACACCACCAGAAAGATTGTTATTTTTACATCTCATTGCAAAAATCAAGGCATCAACATTGTGACACTGGTCATGACCTTGAATTGGACCCCGATGCATTCAAATATCACTTTTTTGAATCTTAAAGCAAAAATAAAAATAAAAATGGTAAGACGATACAATATTAATCTGATTTGTATTCTTTGATTATAAATTAATCACACCATAAGAGCAAAGGCTGGTTAACTTTGATTTGTTGCATCTTTGATTGAGCAGACAAAGTTGGGCAATTTACAACTAAATCTCCAAATGAATTAAAAAAGCTAAATCAACATTTGCAAATAATTTACATGAAAGCAGTGTACAAAGGAATTATTGAAGTGGAGAGGAGTGAGGTTTACCATTCAGACAAAGCAGAGAAATGAGAAGCTGCCGTGGCCATGTTTTTCTATAAGTAATTTAGCATGTAATGAAACAAATGAAGAAAAGATTTTGTTTATAAATTCATATATATAAAATATATTACTTTTTTGTTTGACTTAGAAATATATTACTTAAATTATATATACATATAATTGGAGAAAATGGGGGTTTTTGTTTAATATACTTTTTAGCAATTGACTAATTGAAAAATAAAAAAAAATTAAATGGTATAAATGTATTTAAAAATTGGGCGAGGTAAAATAACGGATGGAAGGAAAAAATGGGATAACTTTTTTTGATTCTTTGGTTAAACAAGATAACATTGTGAATAATTGACATCCCAATCAGATTGACACAAAAAAAATGCAGAAATCATTTATCTCGTTGATCTAATATTATATAAAGATCTCTGTCCCTTGAGCATATCTCAGTTGGTAGGACAATACATTATTATATGTAGGGGTCGGGGTTTGAACTTCGGACACCCTACTTATTAACCTTATAAGATGAATTTTAGCCACTAGGCTACCTGACAAAAAAAAAAACTCATAATTGACATTATATGGCCCCTACGTGCATTATGATTGGTCCTCTCGAATTAGTTGGTTTTTGGATCAGATACCAAGTTTTAAAAAAGTTATATAAAGATATCATTGTGAATAATTGACATCCCAACAATATTGACACCAATCTTAAAAAATAAAAAAAAACTAAGTTGATACCAAAAAATCAACAAATCATTTATCTCATTGATATAATATTACGTAACAAAAGAGGAAAAGTTAAAAAAAAATGGGTACCAAACCTTAACATAAAAAAAGTAAAAACGAAACTACTCTCCGTCTCAAATTGTACGACGTTGAACATTTCATACGTATTAAGAAATATAATTAATATTAAGTGAAAAAAAGATTTGTTTTACAAAATTGTTTTTAATAAATAATATGGAAAAAATAAATAAAAAATCTAAAGAAGAGAGTAATAAATAATTAATGATATAATAGAAAAAGTAACATTAATGTTTATATAAAACGACATATAATTTAGGGTTAATTATGTTTTTGGTCCCTATAAATATACCAATTTTTCGTTCTAGTCTCTATAAAATTTTCCTTCAACTTTTAGTCCCTATAAACTTTTCAACCACTACTTATGGTCCCTATTTTTAAGTTAATTTTATTATTTTTTAATGAAATTGTGCATAAATGTGTAAAATATTGTAAAAATCTTTCCCAAAAAAAAATAGAATTTTTTAACAAAACATTAATTTAATATGAATTTTTAACCATAAAAATTATAAAAATTCATATTAAATTCATGTTTTGTTAAAAAAATTCTAATCTTTTTTGGGAGAGGTTCTTATAATATTATGAATTTTTGTGAAATTTTTTATTCAAAAATATGAATTCTACATATTAGTTTACTTTAAAGGAGAGACTAAAAGTGAAGATGGAAAATTTTATAGGGGCTAAAAGTTGAAGAAATTTTTTAGAGGGACTAAAACGAAAAGTTGTAATATTTATAGGACCAAAAACATATTTAACCTATAATTTAAGACCATTTTTTTTGCAAAGCAACATAAAATTTAGGACGGCGGGAGTAAGAAAAACGATAATTTGGTAGACACCAAATCTATCTCTAAAGAAGTCATTCCTAGCGATGTTAGCACAAATAGTCCACCATTCTATATCATGAATGGTGTGGTCATAGCTAGCAAGCTTGTTTCAACACTCACTTCCTTCCCAAAAAATGCGACAGCATTTGAATTGAATAGTCTTGATGATTTGGAGGCAATTGATCCATCTATTTATTAGATCCCAAAGAACATTTATCTTTGCTTTCTCGAGAGCATTGATTATTGAACTAAATTCTGCATATAAAGCTTTTGATTTCCAATGTTCATAGAAAAACAAGTGACAAAAGTTGCTCGAGTCCTTGAAGATAACACCAACCGCAGCTCGACAAGGATTACCAATTGAAGCTCCATCAATGTTGATTTTGAAGCCTATGCTGAGATAGGTTTTGATCTATTTGAAGCTCCATCCCTTGAAGGATATTTTTTTTAATCTATTTAAGCTCATCTTCAGTAAATTTCAAGGGATATAGATTTTTACACAGATAAGGAGATATACTTCAATTTGAAGCCTAATAGTGGCAATTTTATGTCTTGGAAACCACATTGAAGATTCATACTATCATATTTTGAATGTATAATTTTCTAAAATCTATTGTAATGTCTGTTACTGCCATGAGTACTTAGTTTCCTTTAGATTGGAATTGTTGGTGAACCACTTTGAATCTCTGGTTAGGGAGTAAGTCAATCATTTGTTTGTCACATGTCATGTAGGCTCTAGGGTGTAGTACTGTGTTTGTAGGTGGTTAAGTTGGAACTTAGTTTTAGCTAGGGATTGATAGGTCTTTTTTAGATGTTTGTGCCGTTTGGAGAGAGCGCCAGGCGAGGCTAGACACTATTTTGGTATAACATTCAAATGTGTGGTATGTCTGGCAGGTTCGTATTGACATTTTTTTTTGTGGCAAAACCGTGGATGGTGAGAAACTGTTTGACATGAGCCAATTCCTCTATTATAAGTGGTTCTTTGGTAGACACTCTAGACATGCTTGTTCACTTTACGAGTGGGTGGTAGAACCAATTCTCTATTTGCAACAATAGTTTTCTTTATAGGTGGCAGATTTGGATTCGATCTATGTGGGGAGTGTGGGGGGTTCCCAACCTTTAGTGTTGCTTTTGTGGGTGGGGGTTTCTAGATATATTGTCTTCCCTTTGGTGTGGTTATGGAGCTTGTTTTGCTCGTTGTGGTGGTTTAGTCTTTTCTTTCGGGGTGGTTGAAGTCTTTGTATTTGGGTGGGTTGTTCTTATTTGGTGCGCATGCTCCTTTGACAGCCCTAGCGGCCATTGTCTTGTGTTGTAGAGATCTTTTGTAACCATTTTCCTCTTATATACATGCCATTAAAAAATATATACATATAAGCAATTAAAGGAGATAGAGCTTGGTTTATCCAAGAATCAATCATACTATTACAATACACCCGAGAATCAAAATTTGCATTGTGTTCTGTTGGAATAGGTAGATTTCCATTAATGAACTTCAATTTGTTCTTGGCTAAGTAATAACGCTCTCTTGATAGCTTTGCTCCAAGATTGATAGTTTATTCAAGTGATAGGAGGTGAAACAAGAACAATAACTCCAAGATTTTAACCTGGATGCAAATAATAGGTGAAAATGCATTGGGATAAGCATCACCATTAGTAGAATTTTGAGAACGAGACATTGAATTGTTTAGACTTTAGATATCCATAGAGATGATGAACACGATGTGATTAAAGGGGAAGATTCAAAATATTCACTCGTACCATAAAGGGAAACCAAATAAATTGATAAATGAGAATCTATTATTGAATGCTTGATCATATAGGGAAACCCACCAAATAAATTGATAAATGAGAATCTATTATTTTATTGAATGCTTGATTAAAGATAAGTATAAGCAGAAGCATAAGTAATTTTATTGAATGCATGCTTGATTAAAGATAAGTATAAGTAGAAGCAAGTGTATATATACAAGGATGTATACAAGGATATAATCCTTCTTGCGGGAGCCCGGGGAGCGGCAATGAGTTAAATGTCCAGGACCACTAAGAGACTTAGACATTACATCTCCACCCAAAACCTTCAGGCATTAGGTGTATGTGTCTCCTCTCTTATATATTCAACATTTCCTCTATTTCTAGCCGATGTGAGATATAATAACTTACACTTGATTTCCAACAATAATCAATATAATTGGTTAGGAATAGGAAACCAACCAATAAACTACATAACTAATTCTAAGTAACTTTAACTAATTATGGTATTAACTTGTATTGCAAGTAAGAAAGTCTAATAGGATTTCACTCCTTTGTGGAGGATCTCTAATTGGCCTATTTTGTTATTTTTTTTATTTTTTAAAAAAAACTCCTTAGCTTAGCATTCTTCAATCCTCATGGAAGATTAAAAATGTGGTGCATTCCTTCGACGTCTATCTTAATTCATTTGTTCAATTATTCTATATTTGATTCATCCATCTCTTGATTTCTTGTTTGATTTCTATTTTGAACTTGATTGTATGATTTCCTTTGGGATTTGATTGTCTTTGATTTCGCAATTTGGATCCTATGTATTGCTTGAGAATGGCGCAATCACCTTGTATGGATCCTTGGAATTCCTTGATTCATGGATGGGATCATATCAATGACTGATCAGCAAGTAGGTTTAGAATCGATTAAAAGTTGATCCATTAATCAAATTCAAAAGAAATTACTGATCATAACCAAAATTTATGTATAAGGTATCATTCCTTTCAATTATGATAGTTTTTCTTACGTTTTTAATTATTTTTTTAAGTAAGGATTTCTTCTATGAAGAGTGCTAGTAACATAACTCTTTTTTCAGTGTATTTTGAGGAAACTTTACGAAGAAAGTAATGTGAGTTTGATGAATTTCATTCGATCATAAAAAGATAATTGGAGACTACATTGCAGTATCTCTCATTAAGATATAGAGTAGAGAAGATTAAAATACGATAAAGTCCATAAATCCAAGTTCATGGGATTTTATTTTGAGGAGAAAATTCAATTCGATGAATTGAAGAGGTGTGTGTGTATTTTTTTTTTTATATTTTTTTTTCTCTTAAGACACCTATCAATTGCTCATAGACACTTAAATTCAATGAATTGAAGAGATGTTCTCGTGAGCTTAGCTTAGTTGGTAGAGACTATGCATAATATACACAAGGTCCAAGGTTCAAACTCCGACTACCACCAAAAAGACACCTAAAACAGTCGAACCGTGGTTAATTGTCTTTCAACACTTTGCAAATAGGAGTTTCTCTTTAGACCCCTAAAACACGCCGACCGTTATCTAATTGCCGTTAAAACACTTTTTCAATTTGCTAAATGGATTAACGATTTAAAAAATGATTTAACCGCTTTAAAAAGTATTAAATTTAATCCCTTCAATTTAATCCCATTCCATTTAAATGTATAGTACGTCCAACTATTGACCCTAAAATCAACGGTACCAAAATCCTTTCAATTTTGAAAGAAACCCTTCAATTTAATCAAGCACACTGAAACAACCATCTAAACTCCTATTATCGAAAGAAAAATCATATTCACTTAGTCACAATAAAAACTTATTTCAGTTGAGCAAATTTAAAAGCAACAAACAATGCAACATAGAGCTTTTTGTTGCATTTTGAAATTAAAGTGTTTAGATTTATAAATAAGATTAAAAAATTTATGATAGCTATTTTTTTTAATAAAATCTTTAGAAAACTATATTTTAATGTCTTCCTAAAAAGTTAGAAATAACAACTTATGATTTTATTAAAACCTTTAGAAAATTATATTTTAATGCCTTCCTAAAAAGTTAAAAATATTATTTTTTTATTTATTTTTTGAATGGCAAAATATATTATATATAAAAAGGGATTAAATCCCAAATATTACACCAAAAAGAAAAAATACACCAAAACACCCGGTGAAAAATCAACAACAATCAATTTTCCAACACCACCAACATAGATAAAAAAAAGCAGCCGACGATGATAAGTTGTTTCAAACGACCAAAGTCGCCCACCACTCAACATCTGATAAGCCGGAGGAGACATCAACAAGCCTAAAAGAACTTGCGTCAAAGAAACCAGCTTCCGATCTCGAATCAAAAGCGATTGGCCCACCAGACTTCCGACACAAATCAAAAGGCACCCCTCAACTCACGACCCACCTGA
>Ga0099826_10002291_pt1 | contig 12258 bp, 9 predicted proteins | sample Mtrugardesep15_FD_76830 | JGI IMG/M metagenome (GOLD analysis project Ga0099826, IMG submission 76830) | Root nodule microbial communities of legume samples collected from California, USA - M. trunc garden sep15 | ecosystem: Host-associated > Plants > Roots > Nodule | place: USA: California...
CCAAATAAGGAGACCTTGTCAAGACACTCATTTTTAGGACCAAACGGTCTTCGGGGACAATGGCTTGGACCTAGTGCAGAAATAAAGGTAAAATTGAAGTGCGGGTTTGTTATATTAAGTGACCATGAATAATATATATCTCTGATATAATACTTGTTGCAACAATGGAGTTTTAAAAGAGAGAATTGAAATTGAATGCTCTGAAATTGATATACGATGTGTAGCAAAGCATATAGAACTAGCCCTTATGTAAATTGTTACTAGACTTGCTGTCTGTCTAATTGTGAGGAAATGAATCATGAAATATAAGGAGATATGAAAACCTGCCCTAGTAGATAATCTAAGATACTGAGTTACTGTGAAGATGCAAAAAAGATATTACAAGATAATTTTTCATAGTTCTAAACAATACTGATGATGGGGACTTTGGGTACTAAAGGGTGCCCAAGTCCCACATCGAGTAGAACGGGAGTATTTAAGTGACCTGTTTCTTCTCCCTTGATAACTAGCTTTTAAGGGAAGGTTCCCCACGTGTTTGGATACATATCAACTCATATTTGATGCTGTGCAGGTTCAATATCCAAGCAGTAATGATCTTACACATGCCAAAGATTCAAGGTTTTACTTGTTTATTTTAAGTTCAGTTTTTGTTCAAAGGTGTTTTGTTCATCTTTTTTGCTCTAATATATAAATGCACACACACACTTACTATTGTGTTGTTCATGCTGATAGCACCGTAAAGTATGATCTTGCTGGCATTAAAGATGGTGACCAAGGACCACTTACATCCACAATGGATTCAATTCTCTCCTTGGATGATGGAAGATGGTTGCATCCTACTGTTGAGTCTTGTTCTCCTGTTGCAACGGAACCAAGGGAGGACTCCTTACAGTTTCTCAACATCAAGCAACCTTTGCCTCCTCCTGTTCTTGCTCAGGTTCACCCAGAACGTGCCTGTATTCCTCATTCCAAAGTTGCAGATCCAAGGCCAGGACCAGCAAAATCTTCTCATGATTCTGGACATGGTCCCACTAAATTTCAACACCTACACATCGTAAGCCTAATTTAGTTTTCTGCTAGAAGTGTGCACCATATATCTTGGACTCTCTTGGTCATTCATTGGAACATGTTCTTATTTGTGTGTGGCTTGTTTAGTTCTTACATTGTGTAAATCGTAATTTTACTTTGTTTTTGAAGCCTGTAAAAATGATGGAAGATTTTCTGAGATTAGCTTCAGTAAACACGAGAAAGAATTTAGAGACTTGTGGTGTTCTTGCAGGGTCTCTGGTAAGAGCAGACTTAATTTTGTGTATCTCCAGATTCAAGAAAGTTTCTTTATGCTAATTTTAACAGTTATTTGTGCTTGCAATTTGCGTGGCTCTAGAAAAACAGGGTTTTCCAGATCACAACACTTATAATCCCAAAGCAGGAATCGACTTCGGACTCGGTAAGAAGACGATCATATTCAAGTGCTTGTGATCCAGTTTTCTGTTTTAAGTAATTATATATGCCATTATACTAACTGTCTCAGAGGATGCTAGATACCAAATAACCTGTAATTTGTATTGATGAACAAAGCACATAATTACAAGAGAATAAAAGAAAAATCTGATAGAACGAAGTCTACCAACCCAAGTCAAAATGCTTCCCTCACCAAAGAAGATTCACTGTGATCCCACTATCTCACTATAACAGAATTCCATGATATTCGCTCTCCTTACTCACTTAGTCCTTATATAAACTAACTCATCACGTGTCATTCATCCCCCCTTGCCATATCCAAACCTTAGGTTCATTAACCACATTTGGTATCAGCTGACCCAACTCTTCCTCTTGATTCCTATCATTTTCAAACATTACAAGGCTACCTTTTCTGCGTTTATCTGCTTTGAGGTTATGCCACACAGATGTTGTGATTGGAGAATCGTGCACAATTAGGAACTATTGATATTGGAGATGATTTCTTAACATTTTTGTGAAAATACTGTTTCAATATCCATCGGTACTTTAAGTTTGAATAATTCACATATATTTTTAAACAATCTGGTTCTTTTGTCAATTTTAATATAGTCATCCTTGGGAATTCTCCAATGATTGTGATAAACCCCCTGCTACTGAGGTGTATGTGAGCAATGATAGAATGGAAGGCAGTTGATCAGCTTACGGCTACTGTAGCTGTTGGATGGAGAGTATTCAAGCTAATGACCACAGTGTTACATACTACCCATATGACAGTGGAAAATGAGTGACTAGCCGGGTTGAGTGAGGGATATATGTGAAGAGAAGGGAGGGTAGAAGATATGCAGAAGTTGAGTGATGTATTGAGCTTCAGGGCAGGAGGAAGTAGACCCTCAAAGTTCTGTAGTGTTTTTATCATGTTGTCACAACCCGAAAACTCAAGCTGCGTAAACCCAGCCTTGTGATACTCAGAACAGTATACTTATTAGAATAGTTATCACAAACAGCCATGTCATAACATAAACATTTGACAATAATGCAGATGTCACAAACCAAAAGTTTCAAAATACACCATACAGAAGTTTAGTAAGTGTTATACTTACCCAAAGTGAATTCAACACTAGCTTCCCTATGGCTATATAATTTAATGTTACAAAATATCAAGTACGCATCAAAATTCAAAGGATTTTAATATTTAAATATGGTTCATTGATGCTCTTTTCTTCTACCCTGCAATGTTATTTTTCTATTAAGCAGTAAGACATCTAAATTGACTTTATTTTTCAGTGTCAAACGTTGAATGAAGAAGAAATATTTGAAGTTCAAGACAGCTTGTCACTTTTTTCTTTAGGTTGGATACATGTAAGTGCTCCTCTGTCTTTGGCTATTATATGTAATTATATTCGGGAGTAACTTGTTTTTCTATCCTGTATGGTGGCAGCAAAAAACTTATCATTTAGTATCGATCTGTTCTACTGCAGGGTGTCTGCGTGCTGATTATTTAGTATATGAAACCTGTATCACTTATGTTGCTCATATTTATAAAGTAGTAACTTAGAAAGAATCATTCCTTAATTAGCCGCCTCTTTGTAATCCTTGTATATACTGTTAATTTAACCGGCTACACTAAAACATTTCATTATCAAATGATTTACTTTTTGATTGAGTGATATCAATGTGAGTAATACTACACAAATAAAAAAGCCAGGTTTTTGACAGAATTTAAGGGTGCTTTTTGATTGAATAAAGTGGCAGTGGACTTTATAGTCATCAAGCATGCCAAATCATTGTGCCACTGTTTCTCGAAAAAGTTCCAATCATCACATTTTTCTATCAGTATAGCCTTGACGAAAGCAGAAAAAGTGAAAAACACAGCAAATCAGGTTTAGTAAGAAGTAAATGAACAGAGTGAATCCTTTTCCTTCCCTTTTCCTCTTGGGGCTTTGGAGTATACTCTAATATAGCAATTGTATGCTACTGTTTTGTCCTTGCGATGGTCTCTCTCTCTCTTCCTGTTTCTTTTGGTTTCCACTGCCTTTAGGTATTTTATCTTTATCTTAAAGATGATAGTTTCTGCCTTGCTATGTATGAAATAATTACTATCAAAGTAACCATAAGCCTTAACATGCTGATTTTGGTGGTTGGGTGCATAAATAGTTTTACTCCTATAAGGTACAGTTGGAGGCAGATTACCTTCTGTTTCAAGCACACCTTTTGTGTTTCTTTTACCCACACTATTATTCTAAAGTCCTAAATGTCAGTACTGATCTATCTTATCTATCTTTTGATTTCAAGACACACCCGTCTCAGACTTGTTTCATGTCATCCGTGGATCTGCACACGCATTACTCATATCAGGTAATATATGGCACTATATTTATAACTATGGCTCAGGCAAGAAATATTGCACTTATTTGAATTTTTAGTATAATACTCCATCCGTCCCTATATATAAGCTCCCTTTGCATTTTTCACATTTCTTAAAAAAAGTTGTTAATGCAATTAATGTGTATATTTTGTGCTAATATTACCAAATTGTCCTTTGTTTGTATGTGTATTAAATTTGACTTTTCATATTTCAAGACAAGTTAGTAGTATTAATTAGGGGTATGTTTAGGGAAAAAATAATAAATGCATCTAGTAATTTGAAAAGGGGTTTATATTTAGGAACAAATTTTTAGTCAAATAGGTGCTTATATATAGGGACGGAGGAGTATATCATGGGAGCAAGGCCTAATATTTTGAAGTATAATATTTTATAGAAAACAATTGGACAATAAGCCTTATTTTCCAATTTGAAGTTTTTTTTTTTTGGTACCACCAAATTTTTAAGTTCTTCTATTCTAACATCCAATTGGCAACTACAAATAACATTTCTGCATTTCGTTTTTATGTATTTAGCTGATATGGTGCATATTTTGTGGTTTCATTTTAGATAATGTTACCAGAGGCAATTGCAATAGTCATGGCTCCTACAGATACAGAAAGGTAAAAAAAATTTGGCATTCATAAATCATGATCATCATTTATTGCGGATTAAGCTAGGAAACATCTACAATAACCTTGATCATATCTGAGCTTTGGCTTCTTTTCACACCAATTTTGTTCAATAGTATGCTTTGCCAATATTGGATTAGAGAATTATTTGCTACTTCTGTTGTTTGATCTTGGGTATAGACCAAGAATGCGGAGTGGAGTGAGAAGATTTTTATTTTACTTGAACAACTTGCTCAAAACTATGGTCCATATTCATGCACCATGAATAAGATGCATGCTATCTTTGATTAGCCTTCATGGTAAATGATTGATTGATAGTTATTTAGGTCAATCCAAGGGGCGATTTGATAGGTTACAAATATGATCTCATTTGCTACTTCTCTGATGTTCCTCACAGGCCCCCACCCTCCAATCCAAGCCAACCTAGCTAAACCATTTGCCTTTATGTACTGTTATTTGCTTATGAGTTCTTATGTTCTCACACCCTAGTTGCTTAGTGCTTACATCTCCTCTTTTGTTCCCTCTCTTTTCTTTTATTTTATTTTATTTTGTTTTGTTTTCTCTTTCTATCTGTCTTCTCTACACCTCTCTAAGATCTTGAGAGAGTATTATTTTCATTTACTTATTAGTTATTAAAGACATGATACTCTTTGTTAGCAAGAAATGGCACATCCACAAATTGTGGAACCTTAATAAACATCTTGCATGTATAGTAACCGGTTTCGGTAAAGTTTTCATCGCATAAAATAAAAATCATCTTTTTCATGTAAAAGCTAATAACAGCCACTTACTTACTTTGATGTATATTATCAGTTGTGCCTTAGAAACTATTTAGTTTGTATATCTGCTGGGGCAACCTTTGGTATGGAAATGAGGAGTATAGTGCTAATTTGATATGGATATAATATTTGAAGATTCTTTATTTAAAAGGGAATTATTATATTAATTTGTTTTAATTTCTGTCACTAATTAGAATAACTTCATTTATGCGGTGCTGCAGTCCACATGGCATATTTCACCTGTCTGATCCAGGTGGTGTGTCTGTAATTCGTAACTGTCAAGAACGTGGATTTCATCCCCATGAAGAGCCTTCTGATGGAAGTCCAATATATGAGCACTGCTCTCATGTCTATATGAATGCTAACATGAAGTTTGATGTTCTTGACCTTCGCGAGAAATGATTGATTGAGCACTCTAAAGAATTTCACTTCACAAACTACAAGTACAGGGACAGGGATCTGCCTCATTTTCTACCTGATGCGATACTGAAAGTTGCATGTGGATTCTTCTGTATTTATAAATTCTGAGAGAATACTGATCACCAGTCCCAAGATTTTGTACTATACTAGTGAAACCGTGAAAAGATAGTTGTGTAAATCTAGCAATATTTAAAACACTGAAGAAATGAGTTGCTTAACAAAATAACTTAAATGTGGTATAGGTGTTTTGTACAGAAAATCACACCATGAATGTGATATAGGGTTTGTGGCTGATCACGTGCTGCTGTTGGTTTGCTATTTAGAATATTTTTAGACTTTCTGCAAGTCAAAGCAGAGGAGGGGGATGAACCTTATTTTGATTTCTATGTAAATGAATTGTCTTAATTCAAGTTTATCCTTTCAATTACTTTTGTGACTAATGCTCTTCTTGGATTGACAGCCTAAGAATTGACGTTAGATTCATTTGCAAAATTGAAAAATTGGTACTTTAAATACAACAGCAGAATTGTTAAAAACACAACTTTATAATTATGAGAATATAAATTCATGTGCTTAATGCTTGAATTAAAAATACTTAAGGAATTGGGGGTTCTTGTTCGTAAAGGGATTAAAAGAATTTGATCTTAAATTGATACTAGATAATTCTGGGATTGAGACTTGAGAGTGAAATTTGCTTGCATAGAAAAGTGTTAGATTTTATTTTTATTTTTTTGATAACTTGGCCATGTCTTTGACTTGTTCATGAACCAACACAAATAGCTTGAAATCTATTTTGTGACAGTCCTCTATCAAATTTTGATGGAAACACGTGCTCCATAGATATATCCATTTACGCTTTCAAGCAGTTGCAGTGATATATCAGTTGAATGAATGAAAGTTTTTTCTTTTCCTTTCTGAGAAAACTTATGTATGAATGCTAAAACCCGTCATATAGAAGTAATAATTATTGAACCAAAATTATAATCCGTTGGTGCCAATAGAACCTCCCTCCAAATGAGTTTTAACTCCGTTGATTGGGACATTGAATTGAACAATATACACATGGTTCGAGTTTGAACCCCAGACATCGTATTTAAGTGAATTTTTAATCATTATTCTACTTTTTGGTTGTGAAAAGTGATTATTTTAATAATTTTTTATTTTTTTAAATTTCCCAGCATGACGAATTACACACCTAAAGTCAATGAATTCACATATATTATCTAATGTGAGATTTTTAACAAATTGACAAACTGTGAAACTACATAATATATCTCTTTTCAATTTGTTCATTAAAAAGATGGATAGCACACTCCTAGCTACACTTCCATGTCCATCTTTTGAATTTGTACAATGTAGGAAATCAAGTTGAAAAATTGAAATTAAAAGAATTTGCATCCACACAAACGTACGTAAATAACTGCTACTTATGGCACCCTCCCTTAGAGAAACCATAGGTTAAAGGTATCGTAGTGAGAGCCTTAGAATTTATGATTTTTTTTTTCATATAATATTAAAATTACCGTGGCTAGTGTCTTCAGCCAAAAGATATCTCAGATTTCATTGCTCAAGTTTGCAATAAGTGACACATTCATTTTCACCCACGGGTTACCTACTCCCTCTTCCATATTCATGCACCAAACAATTGCATACGTAGAAAGACTTGAGACACAGGTCAACATTGTTTTGGAGTTTTATTAACAAGATATTTTTCTCCCCACTCTCTCCTTTTAAATGAAAACAAAATATCATTCTCACATTTACTATTCTGGAAGAAAAATAACCATTGAAAAATAAATGATCGAAAAAAGTCAACAATTGTAATGCTGCATGCCGCATTTTTATGGTTAGAATAAAATCTGAGACCACTTATTAAAATAAATTTTTTTTGAGGGTGTTTTTTGCCTAGTCCCTCTCTATGTTTTCTTTGTTTTGGTTGATTAATATATATGGTGGTAGTAGCTAATGCTACTCCACTTTTTTGTTTAAAAATAATAATAATAAATGATATTTGAGCCATTTTATTTAGATCTTGAGTTGCTTTACAACATTCTTGTCTCTTGAATCTTTGTAGCGGCTAGAGCACCTTTTTTTGTGTTCTCATAAAAATAGCTATTAGCCACAAAATCAACCTAGTAAAGAACAAAAAAGGAACAAAATTAAGACAGTACGGAATTTATGTCTTGCTTGCACTCAAACCAAACTAAGACAAAGGGGTCAAATTGAATTAGGGAACAGTAGTCTTACCTCCAATTGCTCCACATTAAATAGCAACTTGCCGTGCTGGTTGTGTCCAGCTCCACATTATGTGTCTGAGAGTGTCATTAATTGAAAAACTATCAAGACTTCGATTTAGTAAAAAAAAAAAATAGTGGATAAATAGTGGATGAATTTCTAACAAAGTAACAAGTTAGATGATAGTATAGTTTGTATTGATTGATAAAATTAATTTCTTTTTTATAGATTGAGTGATAAAATTAGTTGTCGAACTAGTTCATAAATATAAAATGACTATTTTCAATTAAGAAAATAAAGCTATAATTGTGAGGAAAAAATTGATATAAGACAAACTCAAAAGCTACTTGAAATAGCTTATAAAAAACTCTACCAACCTGCAAGAAAAAATTGTTATCAAATAAGTTTATTTTGATCATATAAATTTATAAGCTCGGTATAAACTATCTCTTGTAAGTTCGAAAATTGACATTGTCAAACAAAATATGAGTTTTGTTGGGACTACCAAGAGCCTAAAATTTAAAATTGATCAACAAATTGGACTAAGTATTATGTTTTATATTAATCGGGTATAATTCATCATTTATAAATCTGACTTGTAAAATGATCAGAGATATCTCTCTTTATAAATTCTTGTCAGATTTTATCTTTAATTCAAATACAATCCCTCACGCAGGAGTTAATGTGCGAACATAAACCGTGATGGGTGACACAAGTCAATAGACTTTGATACCATATTACATTTTTATATTGATCACAACTCATCCTTACAAATTTGATTAATAATGGGACGGGCTTTTTGCAAATACTAAAAGCAACCACATATATAAGTTTGTGTATAACATTTTCACCCAAAATATCAAGGCATTCAATAAATCTTTTCACTTTATATGTTTTTAAACATATACTTTTCCATCAATGATTTTTTCTTTCACACTTGTCTGATCAACATTCATCCTGTTTTTGGCAAAGCAATAACTACGAAAGAGAGGTTCTACGGCCCCTCAAAACGTGGGCGCACAAATGGTAGCACCTTCTTCTTCTACTCATTTAATTCTTTTATCCAACATTTATATGCTACATGAATGCTTTCCTAGTCGAATACGTTTCCAATGTTTCTATTTCCATACACATACGTAGAATACACTTTCTGATTCTCAAGTGACTCAAACAAGGGCAGTAGCAGAGCCATATTCCTCACCTTAATGCTTAGTTGCATGTGATAAAATTAAATAAATTTGACGGGAACAGTTTGTCATTGACGTTGACAATTTTACTATTAGGAACAAAGTTACACTTAGTAGAGAAAAAAGAGTTATAATATGAAGCTCTAAAAAATATTTAAGTGTGGATCCTTAGCATTTTTAATAAGAAAAAAGTTTTACAATAATAAATATAAAGAATAGATATAATATTTTACTAACATTTACTAAAATAAAGTAAGATTCATCTTTGGACCAGATTTTTATTAGATGTCTCTCACCTTGAAAACAAATGTTTTTGGTTTGAACATTTTTTTATAGAAATAAGTAACTTTCTCAGTAGTACAAAAAAGTTAAAATTAAATTTTAGAGTAACTATACATATAGGTGAAATCATGTAAGTATAAAACAACGAATTTCATCCAAACTTAGAATTAATCGTACTTGAGAGTGATACTAGAATGGATGAACTCTGAAAAAATTCTCATGTTACATAATAATTTTTTAGTGTGTATATATATACACACACAATCAAAATGAATTCATTGAGAAAACATGGCTAATACCAGCAACAACATGGTTTAAAAAGAAAAGAGAGGCAATCCAAAATAAATTAGACTCAACTCAAACAACAGGTGCAACAGTAAAACTTCATCATCAATCAATTGTGAAACAGATGAATCCTCTAACCAAGGCAACAAAGCAACCTTGACAAATTCAACGAAAACATCAACAATATTAACTAATATTCTTAGACATCACATGATCTACGACAATAATTCTCTAATTTGTATGTTCTTATGATAGGCAACGTACATTACTTATAATATTCTTATTTTTGGCCACTAGTTGTCGACAATTTTTCTTCCTTTTTATTAATATTGTTTTCAAGACTAAGGATCTTTTCCGCATCTCTATCAAACACAGACAACAAAACAATGATCCCTTTACCTCAAAATGTCAACTAGTGTAAGTATTAATTTTTCTTACCTGAAAAATAGGAAAATTGTTCTGAATTTATACTCACTTTTCACTTAATTACATGTATGATTTTATACAATTGAATACACATGATATTAAAAAATAAATAAAATATAGCTAGATATTTATATGTTGTTAGGTAAAAAATGAAAGTAGGTTTAATGTATGTGCAGAGAATGATCCCACTTATTACTATTCTGGTACAGTATAGGGCAAGGCCAAAAAAATGTAGATCCTATATATCCAAATAGTACCTAACAAATATATGTTTTATAAGTTGATTTTGTGGTGGAAAAGTCTCAATGGAGGCCCTAGTAACCACAGTAACAGATTAAAACTGTTATAATCTGGGGACACTGCTACTGCAAAAAAATATTTCTGACAATTCAACTATGTTATATGTACTGCAGGTAGTTTAATTGATCAGTACTAGTTAGTTACTAGTGAAAGAGTTAGTTTCAAATGTCAAAATCGTTGGTCCCACTGAATACCTTTATATATAATGCTACAGTGAGGATATATGCATCCCCATCCATGCAAATGCAAGCCCTTTTCATTTCTATCCCAATTATTATTACTGTCTTACCTTTCCATTTCTCTTAGTGTGCATGTCACAGTAGTATAGTTACTAGTGTTTTTTTTTTTTTGTGTGTGTGTTTTGTTATTAATTACTGTTAGTAATTATCAATGGGAAGAGCTCCTTGCTGTGAGAAGATTGGTTTGAAGAAAGGAAGATGGACTGCTGAAGAGGATAAGATCTTAACTGATTATATCCAAGAACATGGTGAAGGATCTTGGAGATCTTTGCCAAAGAATGCAGGTAAATGATTAATGATTTTGATGACATTTATATATGTTATTGTGTCTGATCTGAATGTGCATATATTAGGTTTGTTGAGATGTGGAAAGAGTTGCAGACTGAGATGGATAAACTACTTAAGATCAGATGTGAAGAGAGGTAACATCACTCCTCAGGAAGAAGAGATCATTGTCAAGTTGCATGCTGTTCTTGGTAACAGGTAGGGTTCTTCTGCTCTCTTTGTTGCTTTTTCAAAACATGAAAGATTATTCATTCCTCATTTCAATTAATCTACATACTAAGCTGAACATGAAATTTCCAATTTACTAGCTGCTTAATTGGTAATTGGTGATAGTATATTAGCAGTAGATAAGATACCTTCTACATGTATTATAAGATTCAATTCAATGTGTAAACAGTAGCATGAACCTTTTCAAATTATGTGTGTAAGATTAAGTTTGTAGACCTTGTTAACATTCTGAAACCACTTATATATAAATGTTAAAATTGTTAATGAATCCTTTGTTGCCGACAATGTCATCTCACAAAAAGGAGCAAGACAAAATAATATAGTATTCTTATTTCTACATAGACATGTGATTTCTGTCCAAAAAAAATTTAGACATGTGATATTGATTAATTTGAGTTCATCTAGTGACATAAAGATTTGTGAAATTGTTTGAGAGATCTAATGAAAATAACTTATGACATGTCTATAAACGGTTTTCAACTATTTCTACAAGTGTTTTAAGATAGGTTATGAAAATAGTTTGACATTAATTTTATTTTTTTGTTATAGAACTAACTTTTTGAAAGAAAGAATTACATAACTATCTTGTACACAAACACTTGTATGATAAATAAACACTTATAATTTAATTAAGTTGTTTATCTAACCAATTTATCATATAAAAAATTTCACAACACATTAAAATTGATCTTTAATTTGATTTTATTCACTTTAACTATTTAGTAAATTGTTGTTATGGTTGTAGGTGGTCTGTAATAGCTGGACATTTACCAGGACGTACAGATAATGAGATAAAAAATTATTGGAACTCTCATTTAAGGAGAAAGATTTACTGTTTCATGAAGTCGTTAAATGAGTCATTTTCACCAATTGACATAGCTGCTGTTAACCTAGCAGCTGCTTCCAAGAGAAGAGCTGGTAGAGGAGCTGCACCAAGACAAGATCAGAACAACAAAAACAACAACAAAAAAGAGGTTCTTGAAGTTCAATTACCAACATTACATACAAGAAAAAAAGAAGAGCTACAACAAGGTTATAATAATACTAATGATTATGATACAACTAATTCATCATGCCCTAATATGAACGAATTAGTTGACACTTTGGGACCATATGAATGGTTAGATGATGAAATTA